>Ga0187860_1001128_pt1 | contig 24286 bp, 21 predicted proteins | sample June2016WEW_10_4_FD_132981 | JGI IMG/M metagenome (GOLD analysis project Ga0187860, IMG submission 132981) | Peatland microbial communities from SPRUCE experiment site at the Marcell Experimental Forest, Minnesota, USA - June2016WEW_10_40 | ecosystem: Environmental > Terrestrial > Soil >...
CCGCCAACCGCAACAACACAATCGAATCCTTCCCCCCACTAAACAACAACACCGGCCGCTCAAAACACGCCGCCACCTCCCGCATCACATGCACCGCCTCAGACTCCAACGCACGAAGATGGGTGAGACGGGTCGTCGGCGGCGCGGCAGAGCTCATCGGGAAGCGGCCGCGTGGCGGGCGGCTCCGGCTAGGGATGGAAGGATCACTCGCTCAGACGTCGATATGAATGCCGCACTCGGTCTTCTCGCTACCGGCCCAGCGGCCTTCGCGACCACTGCCGGGAAGCGTGCACGGCGTGCATCCGATCGACGCGTAACCGCGATCATGAAGAGAGTTGTACGGCACATCATGGCGTGTGAGGTAGTCCCAGACCGCTTGCTCGCTCCAGTCGGCGAGGGGGTTAGCCTTCCACACGTCGCGGCCGGTGTCGAACGAGATCTTCTCGACGCTCGCCCGCGTTGGCGCCTGTTCACGACGCAGGCCGGTGATCCAGGCGTCGAGACCGTCGAGCGCGGCGTCCAGCGCGGCGACCTTGCGCTCGGCGCAGCAGCGCCCGGGACTCCATGGCTCGCCGTCGAGGCTACGGGCGTCGAACACCTCTACCTGGACGCCGTAGCGGGCTTCGAGCGCCCGCCAGGCCTGGTAGGTCTCTTCGAACAGCGCGCCGGTGTCGATCGTGAACACGCGTGCGCGCGGCTCGAGCCGCAGCAGCATGTCGATCAGCACCGCTTCTTCCTTCTGGAACGAGCATGCGAGTGCCAGCCGCGGGTGGTGGCGCTCGAGCATGTAGGAGAGCACGTCCTCGGCGGTCCAGTCCTCGTAGTCGGCTTCGATCGTCCGGTGGGCTGTCGCTACACCGCGCATTCGCCCTCCCCGCGGATGACCTCGAAGGGCTCGGCGCGGCTCCAGTCGATGAACTGGGTCATCGTCTGGAGGCTGAACGCGGGTGGCAGTGCGAGATCTTCGACGATCGACTCGAACTGATCGGTGCCGACGCGCGCCACGAACGCGTTGAACTCCTCGCCTGCGCTGCGCTCGCGTTCGTAATGGCGCAGCCACCGCTCGACCGCTTCGGGCACGCGCTTGGACGGCAGCCGCGCCTTCAGGCGATGGCCCATCACGACCTCGCCGTTGTCGTAGTGGCCGGCGAGATGGGGGATGTAGGCGGGTACGCTGCGGTTCCCCACCTTGATCGCCGCGCCGGTGAAGCCGATATTCGCGATGTGGTGCTGGCCGCAGCCGTTCGGGCAGCCGCTCACCTTGATCTGGATGCGACGGGTCAGTGAGTCGTCGATCGCCATCGCATCGACGCGTTCCGTGATCGCCTGGTTGAGGCCCATCGAGCTCGTGATGCCGAGCTTGCAGCTGTCGGTGCCTGGGCAGCTCACGACGTCGCTGATCGCGCGTGGTCCCACGCCGGCGAGACCGATCTGCGCGAGCGCGCTCCACACCGCATAGACCGACTCGTCGCGAACCCAGCGCAGCACGAGGTTCTGCTGGACGGTCGTGCGCGCGAAGCCGCCGCCGGAGTCGCGCATGATCAGGGCGAGTCCGCGCAGCTGCTCTGGCGTCAGGTCGCCGCGCGGGATCTTGACTTCGACCGTCGAGAAGCCGCCCTGCCGCTGAGGGTGGACGTTGGCCGCGGCGAACGGTTCGAACTCCGCCGAGTCTCCGTTTGGCGTTGCAAGCGGCCGAGGCGCCTTCGCAGCGGCCGCCTCTTCATCGAAGACAAAGAGGCGCGGTGAGAAGTCCCGCTCCGCCACCCAGTCACCGCGCAGCTCCTGCTCGACGAGCTCGCGGAACGCGTCGATGCCGATGCGGTCGACCAGCACCTTGATCCGAGCGCGCGCGCGATTGCGGCGCAGATCATCCTGACGGTTGAAGATCCGCAGCACCGCCTCGGTGACCTTGAGGTACTCGCCATCGTCGGCGCCGACGAACTCGTACAGGGTCGGCGCGACGCGCGGCATGATCGAGGTCCCGCCGCCGATACGGATCTCAAAGCCGCGCCGTCCGTCCTTGACGCGCGGAATGAAGCCGCCGTCATGAATACCGGTGATAGCGCGGTCCTCGTCGGTCGCCGAGAACGCGGTCTTGAACTTCCGCGGCATCAGCTGGCAGACTGGATGGCGCACGAAGTAGCGCACGTAGGCGCCGACGTAGGGCGTCGGATCGAACAGCTCGCCCTCGCTGACACCGGCCCACGGATCGCCTGTGACGTTGCGTACCGTGTTCCCGCAGCCCTCGCGCGAGGAAAGGCCGGCGGCCGAGATCTCGCGGATCAGCTTGGCCGCGTCGGCCAGCGGCACGTGGTGCAGTTGAATGTTCTGGCGCGTCGTGATGTGCCCCTTGCGCAGCGGCACGTAGCGCTCGACGACGTCGGCGAAGATCTCCAGCTGCTCGGGATTGATGCCGCCGAACGGCAGCTTGACGCGGATCATCTGGCGCTCGGCTTGGCGCTGGCCGTACACGCCCTGCCTGAGGCGAAAGCCGATGAACTCGTCCTCGGCGAGCGTTCCCGCGAGGAACCGGCCGGCTTCGGTGTCGAAGTCGTCGAACTCGCGTGCGATGATCGGGATCACGTGCCCGGGGACGTTCTCGTAGATCTCCGGGTCGGCAAGCGTGCCGCGCGGGGCCTGGAAGCTGTCCGTCACCCCTCAGATACTACTAAAAGGCACTAGCCTTTTGGTTGTTTACTCCCCGCGAGTAGCCTGCCCCCAGGACCGCCGCGTGGCAAGCTCGCCTCTGAGGGCCTCTCGTCGCCCTGCGCGCAACCAGGCACCAGCGCGCGATGCCGGTGGCCGGGCCGGCGGGTGAGCGGTGTCGCGCAGGAACTGCTCCAGCGCCGCGAGGATCGCGGCGGCTTGCGCGGCGGGCGTGTGGTCGTCGTGAGCGGAGGGGATCCGCGCGACGACCTTGGCCTGGGCGAGGCGATCATCCATCGGCACAGTCTGACGTAGTCCCACTCCGCTCCAGCGAGCCCCCGACCGACAAAGCGGCGGCCCTGCACGCTACCTGCGGCGCATCGCTACAGCGGGATGTTGCCGTGCTTGCGCTTTGGTCCGGGCTCGCGCTTGTCGCCCAGGGCGCGCAAGGCCGCGATCAGCTTCGGGCGAGTTTCGTGCGGCACGATCACGTCGTCGATATAGCCTCGCTCGGCAGCCACGTAGGGGTTTGCGAAGCGCGCCCTGTAGTCGTCCATCAGCTCCTGGCGCCGCTCCGCAGGCTGCTTGCTCGCAGCGAGCTCGCGGCGGTAGATGATGTTGACCGCGCCTTCCGGACCCATCACCGCGACCTCCGCCGTCGGCCAGGCCAGGTTGAAGTCGGAGCGCAGGTGTTTCGAGGACATCACGTCGTAGGCTCCGCCGTAGGCCTTGCGCGTGATCACTGTGATCTTGGGCACCGTCGCCTCGGCAAACGCATACAGCAGCTTGGCGCCGTGGCGAATGATGCCTCCCCACTCCTGCGCCGTGCCCGGCAGGAAGCCGGGGACGTCGGTGAAGGTGATCAGCGGGATGTTGAACGCGTCGCATGTTCGGACGAAGCGCGCGGCCTTCGCCGAGGCGTCGATGTCAAGCACTCCCGCGAGCGCGGCGGGCTGGTTGGCGACAACGCCGACGGCGATCCCGTCAAGCCGCGCGAAGCCGCAGACGATGTTGCGCGCGTGGTGCTCGTGCACCTCGAGGAACTCTGAGTCATCAACGATCGGGCGGATCACGTCGCGCACGTCGTAGGGCTTGTTCGGGTTCTCGGGGACGACGCTGTCGAGCTCGCCAGCCATCCGCCCTGGATCATCGCCAGTGGTCAGCTCCGGCGGGGACTCGAGGTTGTTCGCCGGCAGGAACGACAGCAGGTAGCGGGCCTCCTCGAGACAGTGATCCTCATCCTGCGTCGCGAAATGCGCCACCCCCGACTTCGTTGCGTGCGTCATCGCGCCGCCGAGCTCCTCGAAGCCGACCTCCTCCCCGGTCACGGTCTTGATCACGTCAGGGCCCGTGATGAACATGTGTGAGGTCTCCTCCACCATGAAGATGAAGTCGGTGATTGCCGGGGAGTACACGGCGCCTCCCGCACATGGGCCCATCACGAGCGAGATCTGCGGGATCACGCCCGAGCAGGCGACGTTGCGGAAGAACACGTCGCCGTAGGCGCCGAGCGAGACGACGCCTTCCTGGATGCGGGCGCCGCCGGAGTCGTTGATCCCGATCACCGGGCAGCCGATCCGCGCGGCGAGGTCCATGATCTTGCAGATCTTCTCGCCCATGACCTCGCCCAGCGAGCCGCCGAAGACGGTGAAGTCCTGGCTGAACACGCATACGCGGCGGCCGTCGATCGTGCCGTGTCCCGTGATCACGGCGTCGGCGAGCGGCCGCACCTCTGCCATCCCGAAGTCGCTGCTGCGGTGGCGGACGAAGGCGTCCAGCTCCTCGAAGGAGTCCGCGTCGAGTAGCTTCTCGATCCGCTCGCGCGCGGTGTACTTCCCCTTGGCATGCTGCTTGCGGACCGCCGGGCCCTGCGCATGCGCGGCCTCGTGCCGAAGCGCGTGGAGTTGGGCCAGCTTCTCGGCGTAGGTGTCCGGGGCGTGCTCGCGCTTGGCCATAGACGCCCGGATATTAGGGGCTCGCCGGGGCTAGGCCCGCGAGAACGGACGATGCCGTGCGGCACCCACCTCGTCGAGCACGCCGACCAGCGCGGCCTGCGCCTGCTCGGGCGGGGTGGCGTCGTGAAGCGCTGCGCTGAGGCGCACCTTGGTACCCCAGCCCGACGCAGCGAGCTCGACGGTCCCGTGCGCGTTGGCGCTCGTCCAGCCGAGGCTCGTCTCGGCGGTCACGCGAGTGATCCTGATCTCGCCGAACTGCTGCTCGAGCAGGCGGGTGAGTACCGCCGGATCGCTCAGCTCACTCCACAGCTCCGGCGGTGACTTCACCAGCGTACGCTGAGTTTCGATATTGATCATCGCCCTGTCGTGTTCGCGAACGCTACGCCGACTCCTGCCACGCCGGCGCCCGCGGACGGCACCGCTCGAACCGCTAGGCCTGCGGCTGGTATCGGCCGAAGATCTCGCCCATCGTGGCGCACACCTCACCGAGCGAGCAATGGTCGCGGAGTGCCTCGCGAATCGCCGGCAACAGGTTCGTGGTGCTCGCGCACGCTTCGCGGAGCTCCCTCAGGCGTTGTGCCACGGCAGCTGTGTCGCGGCGCGACTTGAACTGCGCCAGTCGCTTGCGCTGAGCCTGTTCTGCCTGCGGGTCAACCCGGAGGATCTGCTCGACGCGCGTCTCATCCTCGACGTAGCGGTTCACGCCCACAACGATGTCCTGTCCAGTTCGGTAGCGCTCCTGGTAGCCCCACGCCGACTCGTCGATCTCGTCGACGATGAAGCCGATCGCGTTGACCGCACCGCCGAGCTCATCGATCTGCGCGATGAGCGTGCTTGCCCGCCGCTCGATCTCGTTCGTCAGCGACTCGACGAAGTAGGAGCCGGCGAACGGATCGACAGTGTCGGCTGCGCCCGACTCGTAGGCGAGCAACTGCTGCGTTCGCAGCGCGATCCTCACCGCGTCCTCACTCGGGAGCGCGAGCGCTTCGTCGTAGGCGTTGGTGTGCAGTGACTGAGTCCCGCCGCACACGGCGGCGAAGCCCTGCAGCGCGACGCGAACGATGTTGTTCATCGGCTGTTGGGCGGTGAGCGTGACGCCCCCGGTCTGTGTGTGGAAGCGGAGCATCAACGACCGCGGGTCGCGCGCCCCGAAGCGCGTGCTCATGATGTGCGCCCACATCCGCCGGGCGGCGCGAAACTTCGCGACTTCCTGGAAGACGTTGTTGTGCCCGTTGAAGAAGAACGCGATGCGCGGCGCAAAGTCGTCTACGGCGAGCCCCGTGTCGAGTGCCGCCTGAACATAGGCGATGGCGTTCGCGAGCGTGAAAGCCACCTCTTGGACCGCGGAGCATCCCTTCTCGCGGAAGTGGTAGCCGGAGATCGAGATCGTGTTCCAGCGCGGCATTCGCTCGCTGCAGTAGCCGAACAGGTCGGTCGTGAGACGCATCGAGGGACCTGGCGGATAGATGTAGTTGCCACGCGCGATGTACTCCTTGAGGATGTCGTTCTGGGTCGTTCCCCGGAGCTGCGCAGGCGAGACGCCCTGCTCCTCGCCGACCAGCTCGTAGAGGCAGAGCAGCACGGCCGCCGGAGCGTTGATCGTCATCGAGGTCGATACCTCGGCGAGCGCGATGCCGTCGAACACCGCGCGCATGTCGTCGATCGTGTCGATCGCAACGCCGGTACGCCCGACTTCGCCGAGGCAGCGCGAGTCATCGGAGTCCAGTCCAAGCTGCGTCGGCAAGTCGAACGCCATCGACAGGCCGGTGGAGCCGTTGGCGAGCAGATACCTGTAACGCGCGTTGGTCTCTTTCGCCGACGCATATCCGGCGTACTGGCGCATCGTCCACAGCTGGGTTCGATACAGCTCCGGGTGCACGCCCCGCGTGTAGGGGTACGCGCCGGGCTCCCCAAGCTCTAGCTCGCCGGGAAGATCTTCGGCGCGGTACACCGGCGCTATCTCGATGCCCGAGTCGGTGAAACGGCGACGATCGCTGCTGCCAACGACCGGCGCAACAGCGAGGTCTGCCTCCGGCGCTCCGCTCGCCGCGTCCGGTCCCGGCGCATCGGGCTTGTTGGTAGCGCTCATCGGGGGGCCAAGGATATCGTCGCCCATGTACGGCGCGGAGGTGTTGTGATCAATCATCTAGTCTTCGCACACAATGGCTACTTGCTTGGTCACGGGTGGTGCTGGGTTTCTTGGATCGCACCTCTGTGATGAGCTGCTGGCGCGCAAACACCGCGTGATCTGTGTCGACAACCTCGATACCGGATCGCTCGTGAACATCGCGCACATTCGCGAACCATCGTTCGTGCACCTGAACGCGGACATCACCGTCCCCTACTTCATCGATGAGCCGGTCGACTTCGTCTACCACCTCGCATCACCCGCGTCGCCCATCGACTACCTGCGCCTGCCGCTGCACACGCTCAAGGTTGGCTCCTACGGAACGCATCACACGCTTGGCCTGGCAAAGACGCACCGCGCACGGTTTCTGCTCGCCTCGACCAGTGAGGTGTACGGAGATCCGCAGGAGCACCCCCAAACCGAGAGCTATTGGGGACACGTCAACCCGATCGGCCCGCGCGGCGTCTACGACGAGGCCAAGCGCTACGCCGAGGCGCTGACCATGGCCTATCACCGCCAGCAGGGCGTTGACACCGCGATCGTGCGCATCTTCAATACCTATGGTGCGCGGATGCGAGCCTACGACGGCCGCGCGATCCCGACCTTGTTGCGGCAGGCGCTGGCCGGGCTTCCGTTGACGGTCTTCGGCGACGGGTCTCAGACACGCTCGTTCTGCTACGTGACAGACCTCATCCGTGGCCTGATTGCGCTCGCCGAGTCAGATCAGCACACGCCCGTCAACATCGGCAACCCTGACGAGTTCACGCTACTGGAGCTGGCGGAGATCGTGCGCGACGTGACAGGCTCGACCTCCCAGATCGTCCACGAACCGCTGCCGACCGACGATCCGAAGCAGCGACGTCCAGACATCACCTTGGCGCGTGAGCTGCTCAGCTGGCAGCCTGAGGTCGCGCTGCGGGAAGGCCTCGAGCTGACGATCAAGCAGTCCGGGCGCGAACGCCTGCTCGGCGAGCAACTGAAGTAGGGAGCGTGCCTCGACGGGCGCAACAATCGAGTGGATCGCGCGTTGAAACGGGCGAGATGCCTACAGTCCGGGACGCGAGCCGTGTCTTCGCCGAGGCCGCAACCGGCCAGTCGCAAAGCTGGCCTCGCCTGCGCGAGGGCGCCCGCTTGAGGTTCGTTGCGGGCACTCGTCGCGACGTTCGTGCCAAACGGCCCAACGGGCTGTCGCTGCTGCTGCGGCTGGATACGGCGCGTCGCGCCGTGCGCGTCGTTTCGTTGCTGACGATCGACTTCGCCGGCGTGTTTCTCGCGCTGTTCAGCGCGCTCGCGTTCAAGGCGCTCGTGCGCTCACACCTGGATGTCTCACTCGCCTTCAACCAGGCGCGCGCGATCGTCGCGTTCGCCTATCTCGTCAGCGTGCTGCTGTTCGCGCGCTCGGGCATGTACGCGAGTCGTGTTGAGCGACCGGGCTTCGCGCGGATTCTCGCGTCGCTTTTCCAGGTGATGCTCGTCGCGCTGGTCTTCGGTGTTGCCAGCGGTGACCGCCTGGGCGCGCTGCATGGTCACGCGTTCACCTCCTACTACATCTTCTACGGCTCATTTGGCTTCGCGGTCGTGTACATCACCGTGTTCCGTTCCCTTTACGAGCGTCTGTCGGGGGTGCTGCTGCGTGCTGCGGGCTATCGCCGGCGGGCCGTGATCGTTGGCTCGGGTGGGCACATCGAAGCGGTTGCTCGCGTGCTCGGCAGCGGCCCGCATCCGGCGGTTAGCGTCGTCGGCTTCATCTCGCTCGAGCCGCGCCCGGACAACGGCTTGCATTCGCTCGGCACTATCGATGACCTTGGGGCGGCGCTCGACGAGAACCAGGTTGACGAGGTGATCATCGCCGACCCCGACTTTCCGCAAGAGCGCGCGGTGGCGCTCGTCGATGTGGCGCACGCCCGTGGCGTGCGCGTCCGCGTAGCGCCTTCCACGATGGAGATCCTCGTCCACCGAGCGGAGTTCGTTCCGGGTCAGGTGCTGCCGCTGTTCGAGCTGCGCGCCCCCGTCTTCGAGGGTCTCGACTTTGCTACGAAACGTGCTTTCGACCTCGTTCTCGCGTCGCTGGCACTGATCGTGCTGAGCCCGGCGCTGCTGCTTGTTGCGCTGGCCGTGAAGCTGACCTCCCGCGGGCCGGTTCTCTATCGCTCGCCACGGGCCGGCATCGGCGGCACGCCGTTCGAGATGCTGAAGTTCCGCACGATGCGCGACGATGCCGATGCGCACCAGGCTGCGCTCGAGCCGCACAACGAGGCTTCGGGCGCGCTGTTCAAGATCCGTGACGACCCGCGCCTGACGTGGGTGGGGCGGGTCCTGCGGCGCTTCTCGATCGACGAGCTCCCGCAGCTGGTGAACGTCCTCCGCGGCGAGATGTCGCTCGTCGGGCCACGACCGCTGCCTCAGCGCGACTTCGAGCAACTCGAGGACTGGCACATGAAGCGCTACCTCGTCCTTCCTGGGATGACTGGCCTATGGCAGGTGTCGGGGCGCGCAGAGCTCGACTTCGACGACCTCGTTCGCCTCGACTTCCTCTACCTGGAGCGCTGGTCGGTGTTCCTCGACTTCGCGATTCTGTTCAAGACGCTCCCCGCCGTGGTTTGGGGACGAGGAGCGTTCTAGGAAGCGCCGCGGCCTGACGCACCAGGTCTCGGGAGACACCGCCGCCGGCGAGAGCACGGACGGCGTCGTAGACCTCCCACGTCGCCCTGGCGGCGTCGTTCCAGGTCCACTCGAGCGCTGGCGGCGACGGTCGCTGTGCGCCTGCTCCGGCTTCGAGCAGCGCCGCGATGTCCGCGCGCGGCACGAACGTTGCGCGGTCACCGAGCACCTCACGGACCGCCGGCGTGTCGCAGGCAGCGACCGGCGTGCCACAGGCGAGCGCCTCGACTGTGGGGAGGCCGAAGCCCTCGTCATCGCCGGGAAACACGAGTGCGTGGGCGCCGCTGTAGATCGCCGCGAGGTCGTCGTCGCTGACCTGTCCGGTAAGCGTCACATCCGGTAGCTCGTGAGCCCATTCGCGTGCCGGGCCAGCGAGCACGAGCGGCATCGATCGCGGGGCCGCTGCGAGCGCTGCGACGCGCTTGCGCGGCTCGGGATGCTGCAGTCCGCCGACCCACAGCAGGTAGCGCTCAGGGAGGCCGTAACGCGCACGAACGCCGGCGATCTCCGCTTCGGAGCGCGGGCGCATCGCAGCGTCCGCGGCCTCCGCGATCACAGCGATGCGAGCCATGTCGATCCCGAGCAGCTCGTGCGCGTCTGCCGCCACCGCCTGTGTCGGGACGATGATCCGCTCGGCCCGTTGCGCCGCGAGGTAGCGCAATCCGAATCGCGCCCCGGTGCGCAGCCACTCGCTATGGCGCTTGAGCGCGACGAGATTGTGCAGCGTGACGACGGTCGGACAGGGACTGCGCAGCTGCGCGCCGTCGAGCCACGGCGAGTGATACACGTCGCTGCGGCGCGGCCGATTCGTCTCGCTGATGCTTGCGTCGGCGGGCGCCGTCTCGCGGAGCGCTGCAAGCAGGCAGCGCACGTAGCGCCCGATTCCCCGAGGATCCGCTTTCGCTCGGCTGTCGAATGCGACCCTCATGTCTGCGCTGAGCCCTTGGGGCACGGCTCCATGCAAGCGCACGATACCCCCGCGCGGCGCGACGTGCCGGTCCTAGCCGGTGTGCGAGAAGATCTCGGTGGCGCGTGACGAGCTACTTCGAGGAGATCTGGGCGCAGGTTCCGCCGGCAGCCACGCCCGAGCGCTTCGCGCTCCGGCGTGATTTCGTGCGTGCGCGTGTCGCTCGCGGCGAGCGCGTCCTCGACCTCGGCTGCGGTGAAGGCGACTTCACGGCGGCGCTCGCCGCAGTTGGCGCGAAGGTCGTCGGCGTCGATGTCGCCGCTGAGCCGTTGCGGCGTGCTCGCTTGCGCTTCCCGGGGCTCGAGTTCGTCCAGGTGAGTGACGCGCTGCCGTTTGCTTGCGGCGCGTTCGACGTGGTGTGGGCGGGCGAGGTGCTCGAACATGTTCAGGACGGACTGGGTCTGCTCGCGCAGATCGCGCGGGTGCTTGCACCGGCTGGGCGCCTGCTCGTCTCGACCCCCGACCACGGAGCGTGGCGCAGGCTTTCGGTTGCGCTCAGCAGACGGCGTTTCGAGACATGCTTCGATCCGCGGTCTGACCACCTGCGGTTCTTCACGGCCGGCTCGCTGCGATCCCTGCTGGCGGCGGCCGGCTTTGACGATGCCGAGGTGCGCAGCGCACGCGGGTCGCTGCTCGCGAGCGCGCAGCGGCGCTGAGCGGACTCGGCTGTCGATGCCCTCAGTGCCGCCGGACGGGCTTCGTCGAGTGCCGCGCGGGCGGTCGAGCGGCGGCCCGCTTGGCGGCGGCACGGCGCCGTGCTGCGGCCGCGGCCTGGGCCTGCGCGGAGGCGAGGGCCTTCAGGTACAGCGTCTGCGCCGGAATGTAGTTGGGATACAGATGAAGCGCCGGCGCCACGTCGCGCACTGCGGCGCTTGGCGAGTTCAGGTCGATGAAGTCGAACAGAGCGAGGTAGTACCAGGTGAATGGGTTGGACGGCTCCAGCTGCACCGCGCGCGCAAATGCCCGCTGACCGGCAAGGAGATCGCTGCGCGCCACCGCCGGCTGTCGCGCTGTTGCGGCGGCGTCGCTCTCGCTGTAGCCAAGATCCTGGAGTGGCTGGTAGTCGAGCGGGTCGATCGAGAATGCCTGCTTCTCGTCAGCGATCGCCGCGGCAGTGTCGCCGTTGCCCTGTGCGATCAGCGCCGCGGTCGCGCTGTCCTGTGAGCGCAGCGGCTGCCACTGCGCCCACGCCACCACGACTGCAAGGAGGATCGCCGCCGCTGCCCCGAGGGCGGCAATCCGCGAATGGCGCAGGTGATCGAGGCGCAGCCGGCCCCGCGCCAGCACGGCGCCGTGCGGACCGCGGCCTGCAACCCAGCCGGCGCAGAGCAACGCGATTACCGCATCCCCGGGGACGAACCATGTGATGTCAACGCTCGAGTGGACGACGAAGATCGCGACGATTGCGATCATCGTCAGCAGACCGATGCGCTCCGCGGACTCGGTGCCCGGCGCGTTTGCCCCCCGGCGGAACGGTCCAGCAGTGCGTGCGACTGCCGCGAGCCACAGCGCAGCAACGATCAGGCTCAGCGCGAGGCCGATCAGGCCGAGATCCGCGAGGGTCTGCACGACGTAGCCGTGCGCATCCTCAACGAGCGTACCGGCCGGCGCGTACTCCAGGAAGGCAGTTTGGAAGCCGCCGGCACCGACACCGGCTACCGGATGGGCGTTCCAGATCTTCAGCGCGTCGCTCCAGTAGAGAGCGCGGATGCTGCCGAGCTGGGTGAGTCGCGTCGCGCTGTTGCCCGGTAACGGTGCGCTTGTGCTGGTGAGGGTGTTCCAGTCGTGCGAGATCGAGCCGAACAGGCCACGCTGGCTCGCGGCCAGGCTGATCGCAAAGCTGGCTGGCATCAGCGCGAGCACGACCAGCACGGCGATTCCGAGCCGGCGACGCAGGTGCGCCGAAGGCGGCGTTCGCAGCGCGGCAAAGCGCACGACCAGGCTCGCAGCGATGCACGCGACGAATGCGCCGAGCAGCAACAGACCAAGCTCATGTCCCGCCGAGTCACGCAACGCGAGGCTCGGTCCGGAGACGATTGCGCCGGTCGGGCCCGTCGAAACGTCCGTGGTGAGCGCCGGCTGGGCGAAGGTCCAGGCGATCACGGGAGCCGCACCGATCGCGCCAATTGCGAGCACCGCCGCTGCGCGCAGCCGCAGCGGCGTGAAGACGAACCACAGGGCGAGGCCAACGCCGAGCGCGAGCAGCGCGCCGCGCGAGTAGGCGAGGAGAATGGTCACGAGGAGCAGACAAACCGCGGCAGGCGCGAGCGCCGCGACCACACCATGGCCCTCGCGTCGCGAACCGAGCCACAAGCACGCCGGGACGCCGAGCGCTGCAGTGAGTCCTACGGCGTTCCAGTAGTTGAACACCGCGTTCAGGCGCGCCAGCGTCGCGCTGGGGTTGAGCGTCGCCGGGAAGACCTTCGTCGCGACGGCGTAGCCCGACACGTACACCGTTGCCAGCAGCACCCCGGCGAGCACGCTGCGCCAGCGTGTGGGGAAGAGACGCACGAGGGCGATCGCTCCGGCGAACGACGCGGCATAGCTCAGAGTGCGGTTCGCTTCGATCCACGAGTGGTTGGGCTGCACCGACCAGGCGACTGACAGTGCCGTGAACATCGCCAGGGCGAACAGCGCAGCCGCCGTTCCAGTCCCCCAGATTCGGCCACCGCTCGGCGCGTCCAACGCGAACGCCAGCGCGACAAGCGCCCCCGAGCCGAGCGTGAGCGCCATCTCGGTGTCCGTCGCGGGGCCGAGGTCGAGCCCCCCGGTGGCGCGGAAGCAGATCAGCGCGACCGCCACGGCGATCGCAGCGGAGATGCCCCAAGCCGAGATCGCTCGCTGCACGAGCGTCTCCAGCGACGGCGCCGTCGCGCCGGTGCTAGCGGGCGCGGCGTGAGCGGACATGTCTGCGCACGAGCTCCTCGCCGAGGACCGCGCCGGTCCCGAGCAGCGCTAGTAGAGCGATCAGCAGCGGCGTCGGCAAGGCTCCCAACAGCGTCGTGCCGTGAAGCACCACGGCGCCCGGAGTCATGCTCACCCCGTTGACGACGGTCCGATCCACGCCGCCCCGGGCCGCTCTTCTCAGCTTGCCGGCGTCGGCCGCGGGCGAAGGCGTGCGTGTGTTGCTCGTCCCCAGCCGGTTCTGCGCGGCGCTGTTCTTGCCATTGATCTCGGCAAGCTCGGCGGCCTGGATGACATCCTCACAGTTGCTGTACTGGAGCGTCGAGGTCTGCATGTCGGCAAGCGCCTGGGCCAGCAGTTTCTCCGGATAGTGGCGTGTCAGCTTGCCGTTGGTCTCGCAGTCGTTGATCACCTGTTGGACAGGGCTGGCTGACGTCTTCGACCGCTTGGCGAGCGCGACCGGCGCTGCCGTCGCCAGTAGCGCGCTGGTCAGCGCGAGCGCGAAACCGATCCTTCTCACAGCGCCACGCTACCAGCGCTGGCGTCGAGAGCGTCGACAAAGCCGTCCGCCCATCGATCGTAGGTGTAGGCCGCGACGTCAGCTCGGCCGGCCGTGCCGAGCGCCAGGCAGCGTGCGCGATCGCCGGCTAGCGCTCGCAGCGCGCCGGCCAGCGCCTGTGGATCACTCGCCGGAACGATCAGGCCGTTGCGTTCGTGACGCACGAGCCCCCCCGTTGCGGCGCCGACGGCGTCGCTTGCGATGATCGCGGCTCGCTGGTTCATGGCCTCGTTGACGACCAGGCCCCACGGCTCGAGGAAGCGCCGGGTCCGGATCGACGGTATGACGAGAACGTCGCAGGCAGCATAGAAGTCGCGCAACCCCACCGCGTCGAGCTGGCCAACGGCCCGCACGCCGGGCCCGCCCTCCACACCAGCGCCGACCACCGTGAGCGTCGCCTCGCCCACGCCAAAGCCTGCCAACCGCCACGCGTCGAGCAGCACCCCCAGCCCCTTGGCCCGATCCGCGCGCCCGACGAAGAGCACAGCGAAAGAGGCGGCGGCGGCGGGCGACGCCGCCGCTCCCCAGAAGGCGTTGTCGACGGCCTGCGGCGCGACGAAGATCCGCTGCGCGCCGTGGCCGGCGACATAGGCGCTCACGTGCGGCCCGTAGGTGACGACGGCGTCGGCCGAGCGGTAGATCCGGCGCATCAGGGGGAGCGCTGCGACGTGGGCTGCCGTCCGCGGCGTTCGCCACAGTGCCGCCCAGAAGATGAACGGCACGCCGCTGCGCCTCGCGGCACGCCAGGCGAGCGGTAGAGCCACGCGCCCCCCGGTGCCGACGATGACCGCTCGGTAGCGCCCGGAGGCGACCAGCGCGCCCAGCTCGCGCTGGGCGACGTGGCGAGCCGGCAGTCCCGCCGGCGGCTCGACCGGCGCCGCGGCATGGATGTGGCGCCCGCCGAACAGCGCCAGCTCGATCGGCGTGCGGGCATGCAGCGCCGCGAACGCCCCGACGCGAGAAGCCGGGACGTGTCCGGTAACGAAGAGCACGGGCTTCATCGCGGGCGACACGCCTAGGTGACTCGACGATGGACGGCGAACGTGCGTTGCAGCTCCGTCTGGGGAAGGTAGGGATGCTCGGCGAGGAACTCACGCGCCTCCGACACCGCCGCCTCGCGCGAGTAGAGCGCCGCCGCCGGCGCGACGCGGTGGGCCACCGGCAGCGCGTCGATCACGCCGATCGGCCAGCCCTGCTCTCGTGCGATCGCCGACCAGTGGGCGTCAAGGCCCCAGCCCATGCGCAGCGGCGGAAAGGGAACGAGCTTTCCGAACGTCTCGCGGTGCAGGGCGGTCACGGGCCCGATCTCGACGAATGCCGTCTCGCGCACGGCGCTGTGAGCGCGCCGGCGGGTGACGCGGTAGGCGGAGTGGGAGCGTATCCGGTGTGCCGGCTGCGCGAGGCGCAGCTCGTGACGCTCGGCCTGGTGGATCAGCCCGTCGAGGAAGCCTCGTGGGAGCACCACATCGTCATCGAGCAGCAGCAGCCAGTCGAAGCGTGACAGGTCCTGCCCGGCAAGCAGCTCGTTGAAGTTCTCGAACCGCCCCAGCGTCCCGACATCCCGCGCCGCCAGCGTCAGCGAATGGCGCGAGCGTCGCAGCTCGGCAATGGCTGCGTCGTAGGTTGCCGCGCGCGCCTGCCGCCAGGCGCAGATCACGAGCACCTCGCGAGTTGGTGGGTAGCCCCGAGCGGCGCGCGCGAGCGCGAGGCGCGTTGGCAGCGCGAGCACGTCGAGCCAGAGGTCTTGAAGCGCGCGGAGCGCATCGCGCTTGCCGCCGATCGTGCCGCTCTCGCCGGTGAGGAAGTCGTCGCGCGGATCCCCGGGTGCTCCCGCCTTCGGCGGTCGCAACGCTGCCGTGATCCTCCCAGCGGTATGCGCGACCATCGGCGGCCCGTTCGCGCAGCGGCGGCGCAGCGTGTGCCAGACGCAGCCGATCAGCGTGCGCAGCTCCTGACCCAGCGATGGCGTCTCACCGCGCGACTCGTCGTAGCGACGCGACGCGACCCCGCGGTGCGCCGCGGCGCGACACAGCGCCCGCAGCGCCGAGTCGCGGGCGTTGCGTCGATGGTCGAGACCCGCCGCGGCGAGGTAGCGGATCCGGCCGCCGCTCGCCAGGTAGCGCTCCTCCCAGTCCTCCTCGTCACCCGAGCCGGCCGGGCGGCGTTCGTCAAACGGCCCGACCGTCGTGAAGGCGCTCTGGCGGAGCGCGAGATTCGCGCCCCATGCACGCGAGACATCGCGATCCGCGGCGCCGTGGTCGGCGTGGGTGATCGGCGGACCCTCACGCCCGCACGTTCGGCGCGTCGCCCCGCGACCTTCGAATCGCGCCCGGATGGGTCCGCTGAACACGCCAACGTCTGCTAGTTCGGCGGCGCCCTCGATGTAGGCGGCAAGCCACCCGCCAGCCACCTCGACGTCGTCGTCAACAAGGATGATCAGCGGCGCGCGAGCGACGCTGATCCCTGCGTTGCGTGCCGCGTTCAGGCCACGCGGCGAGCCGAGCGAGAGGTAGCGTGCGCCGTGCGACGCGGCGACGCGCTCGGTGTCACGGTCGCGACCGTCGTCGACGACGATCACCTCAGCACCGCAAGCGCCGGCCTGCTCCACGATCGAGGCGAGCGCGACATCGAGGTAATCAGGCCGCCCGCGGGTCGGAACGATGATCGACGCGGATGGAGCCACGGACCGCAAGAGTCTACGTTGTGCCCAGGTGATCCTCTTCCTGCACAACCGCTACCGCGTCACCGGCGGTGAGGAGCGCGCCGTCGCCAACCTGGCCTGGCTGGTCCGCGAGCATCTCGGTGAGGAGGTGGAGCTGCTCGAGCGCGACTCGGCCGTGCTCGGTCGCCGCCGCGCCGCAAGCGGGATGCTGCGCGGCGGCCTGCGTCCAGAGGATGTCGCTCACGCCGTGAAGCGCACGGGTGCGCGCATCGTCCACGCCCACAACCTAAACCCGACATTCGGCTGGCGGGCGCTGGCTGCCGCGCGCGAGGCCGGTGCGAGAGTCGTCCTGCATCTGCACCAGTACCGCCTCGTGTGCGCCGTCGGCGTGTGCTTCACAGACGGAGCGGAGTGCACCCGCTGCCACGGCGCGAACACGCTCCCCGGGGTGTTGCACGGCTGCCGCGACGGTCCGGCGCAGGCGCTCGTGTACGCGTCGAGCATCGCCATCTGGCAGCGGCGCGTCGCCGCCTGCGCGGACGCCTGCATCGTCCCCAGCGAGTTCGCGCGGCGGCGGTTGCGCGAGCTCGGCGCGCCCGTGCGCGATCCGCATGTGCTGCCCCACCCGCTGCCGCAGATCGCCGCCCGCTCGTCCGCGACGCGCGACGGCTACGCGCTGTTCGCGGGGCGGCTCGAGCCTGAGAAGGGACTCGATGTGGCGATCGATGCCTGCCGGATCGTCGGCGTCCCGCTTGTCGTTGCCGGCGCTGGCTCCGAACGCGACCGCTTCGAGGGGACCGCCGGAGTCAGCTTCGCCGGCGCCCTTGACGAGCCCGAGCTGCGTCGCCTGCGCGGTGGCGCCGCCGTGGCGCTCGTGCCGTCGCGGTTCGCGGAGACCTTCGGATTTGCCGCGGCCGAGGCGCTGGCCGCCGGGCTGCCGGTCGCCGCCTCGCGGATCGGTGCACTGCCCGAGCTCGTTCCGGGAGAGTGGCTCGTCCCGCCAGACGACGCGGCGGCGCTCGCGAGCACGCTCAGGGGGCTGATCGCGGACCGCGGCGCCGGTGAGCGTGCGCTCGCAGCGGTGGCTGAGCGGCTCGACCCGCGCCGGCTCGCCGCGACGCTCGCCGCGATCTACTCGTAGGATCCGTGCGATGCGAGCACTCGTGACCGGCGGCGCCGGATTCATCGGCTCAAACCTCGTTGACGCTCTGCTCAGCCGCGGCGACTCGGTGACCGTCGTCGATGACCTGTCGACGGGCAAGGAGGCCAACCTCGCGAGCGCGATCGAGGCGGGCGCGGAGCTCCGCGTGCTGGACATCCGTGAGGCCGACGAGATCGACGAGGTCATCGCGAGCACCCGTCCAGACGCGGTCTTCCACCTCGCCGCGCAGATCGACGTGCGCAAGTCGCTGGCCGACCCCGCCTGGGACGCGTCGATCAACGTGCAGGGCACGATCAACGTGCTCGAAGCGGCGCGCCGGCACGGCGTGGCGCGTGTCGTCTACAGCTCGACGGGCGGGGCGATCTACGGCGAAGCGGGGACGATTCCCACCGGCGAAGAGGAGATCCCGCTGCCGGAGGCGGCATACGGCCAGAGCAAGCTGTCAGCGGAGGGCTATCTCGGCCTCTACGGGCGCCTGTTCGCGCTGTCGTCGGTGACGCTCCGCTACGGCAACGTCTACGGGCCGCGGCAGGACCCGCTCGGTGAGGCCGGCGTGATCGCGATCTTCTGCGGCTGCCTGGCGGACGCCCGCCAGCCGACGATCTTCGGCGACGGCAGCCAGACGCGCGACTACGTCTACGTCGCCGACGTGGTCGCCGCGAACCTGGCGGCCGTCACGAGCGCCGTCAGCGGACCGATCAACATCGGCACGGCACGCGAGACCTCGGTGCTCGAGCTCGTGGCACTGCTCGGTGAGCTCGCCGGCGCCGAGCACTTCGAGCCGCTTTTTGCGGAGCCGCGGCTCGGTGAGCTCGCGCGCAGTTGCCTGCAGATCAGCCGCGCCGAGCGCGTCCTTGGCTGGACCCCGGCGGTCGCGATTCGCGACGGCCTGGCGCAGACGCTGGCCTGGACGCACACGCTGCCGCCGTCTTGAGCTCAGCTGGCCGGCGCGCACGCCCCGCGGCGCTGATCGCGGGCGCGCTGCGCGCCGACCTCGCAGAGCTGCGTAGCGGCGCTACGCGACCGTGATCGCCGGCTCGAGGTAGACGTCCTGGATCGCGTTGAGCAGCGCGATGCCCTCCTCCATCGGTCGCTGGAACGCCTTGCGCCCGCTGATCAGGCCCGTCCCGCCGGCGCGTTTGTTGATCACCGCGGTCCGCACCGCCTCGGCGAGATCGCTGTCGCCGCTCGATGCGCCACCGCTGTTGATCAGCGGCACGCGGCCCATGTAGCAGTTCGCCACCTGGTAGCGGCAGAGGTCGATCGGATGGTCGCTGGTGAGCTTTGAATAGACGAGGCTAGAAGTCTTGCCGTAGTCCCCGCTCTCCATGGCCTTGCCGAGAGCCGTGTAGCCACCGTTGTTCTCCGGCAGCTTCTGCTTGATTATGTCGGCCTCGATCGTGACGCCGAGATGGTTCGCCTGGCCGGTGAGGTCGGCCGACACGCCGTAGTCGACGCCGCCCTGCTTGAACGCCGAGTTGCGCAGGTAGCACCACAGCACCGTGAACATGCCGAGGTGGTGTGCCTCCTCGAAGCAGTGGGCGATCTCGACGATCTGGCGCGTGCTCTCCTCGCTGCCGAAGTAGATCGTCGCGCCGACGCCGACCGCGCCGAGCTCCCAGGCGCGCCGGACGCTCGAGAACAGCACCTGGTCGAACTTGTTGGGGAACGTCAGCAGCTCGTTGTGATTGATCTTCACGATGAACGGGATGTGGTGCGCGTAGCGGCGGCTCACCGCGCCGAGGACGCCGAGCGTCGAGGCGACGCCGTTGCAGCCGCCTTCGATCGCGAGCTCGACGATCGCGTTCGGGTCGAAATACGACGGGTTGACCGCGAAGCTTGCGCCCGCGCTGTGCTCGATCCCCTGATCGACCGGCAGGATGCTCACATAGCCAGTGCCGCCCAGCCGGCCGTGGCCGAGCAGCGCCTGGAAGCTGCGCAGCGTGGTGTTGCTGCGATCCGTGCCGGATACGACACGGTCGATGAAGTCCGGGCCGGGCAGGTGCAGCATCGAGCGGTCGACCGTCTCACACCGGTGTGCGAGCAGCGAGTCGGCTTGATCGCCGAGCAGCTGCTCAACGCGGTCGAGGATCGGGTCCTTAGTCGCGACAGCCATCAAAAAACCTCCTAGTGATCAGCGAGCAACGAGCGTAGCCGAGATCATGCCCTCAACGCTTCAACAACTAGAGATCGGCAGCGACGCTCAAGCGGATGAGCGTGCGCGCCGTCTCAACCGCGCGCCGGCTCCCGCTCGCGCAACCACCGCACGGTGGCGGCGATCCCCTCCTCGACGCCGATCTGAGCCTCCCAGCCCAGCAGACGGCGTGCCTTCTCGACCGATGGCCAGCGACGCACGACATCGACCTCGAAGCTCGGCAGATGCTCGAGCTCGAACGTCTCCGGATCCTCTCCGCACTGCTCCCAGATGATCCGCGCGATCTCCTCGACGGTGTGTTCGTCGGACGCGGAGATGTTGAAGTCCTCGCACAGCGCCGCGGGCGAGCGCATCGCGGCGAGCACGCCGCTGGCGATGTCGTCGACGTGCGTGAGGGTGCGCGTGTGCTCACCCGTGCCGAAGATCTGCAGCGGCCGCTGCCCGGCAAGCACCTTGCGGATCAGGTCCGGGACGGCGTGCGCGATGCCCGGCTCGTCGGCCGGCAGCTCGCCGGGACCGTAGGCGTTGAACGGGCGGCAGATCGTGTAGCGCAGGCCGAGCTGGTCGTGCGCGGCGCGGCAGTAGACCTCGCCCGTGAGCTTCGAGAAGCCGTACGCCGAGCGCGGCGGCAGGCACTGCGCGATGTGCTCCTCGGGCGTCGGGTAGACGTCTGCGCGCTCGAACACCATCGAGCTCGAGATGTAGACGAAGCGCTCGATGTCCTGCCCGAGAGCCGCACCGATGACCGCGTTGTACAGCGCGTTGTTGACCTCGGTCAGGGTGTAAGGCAGCTTGTGGAAGTTCGCGATCCCGCCGACGATCGCCGCGCAGTGGATGACGTGCGTGCAGCCCTCGACGGCTTCGTTCGCGGCGGAGCGTGAGCGCAGGTCAGCGGTGTGGACCTCTGCTCCCTCGCGGATCCAGATCGGCACCTCGCGCTGGTCTGAGACGCGAACCTCGAAGTCGGGGTCTCTCAGCAGGGCGCGAACGATCGCCTGCCCGATCATGCCGGCGCCGCCGGTGACGAGGACGCGGTTCACCGGGCACCTGCCAGTGCACGCAGCTCGGAGCTGTAGGCGAACAGCTGGCTCGCGCCCCAGCAGTCCCACGGATCGACGACCAGGCAGTCGCCGCTGGCCTGCTCGATGATCGCCGCGAGCGTCTCGGGGGTGCGGAACGCCGTGTGGTTCGCGGCGACGATCACCGCGTCGGCGCCCGCGAGCGCCTGCTCGAGCCCCAGCGTCTCGTGCGCGACGAGCGGATCGTGCACGGTCACGTCGGCGAGCGCGCGGTCGAGCAGGCGGATCAGCTTGAACGCGAGCGAGTCGCGTTCGTCGTCGCTGTCAGCCTTGAACGCGAGGCCGAGGACGCAGACGCGCCGGCCCGACAGCTTGCCGATGCGCCGCTCCAAGCCGCTGACCAAGAACAGCGGCACGGACTCGTGCACGCGCGAGACGGCGAGCAGCATGCCGGGCGCGTTCGAGCGCTCCTCGGAGAACGCGAAGTCCTTGCGCAGGCAGGTCCCGGCGGTCAGGCCCGGCGACGCGATGCCTCCGCGCGGGTAGTCGCGGTTGATCAGCTCGATCACCTCGAAGACGTTCGCGCCGTGCTGCTCGCAGTCCATCATCAGCAGGTTGGGCAGCGCGAAGGTCGCGTAGCGCAGGATGTTGGTCCAGATCTTCGCCAGCTCGGCCTGCACCGGCGTTGTCTGGACGATCGGCGCGCCGAAGACCTCGAACAGCTCGGCCGCGCGCTTGCCGGACGCCTCGCCGACGCCGCCGATGATGCACGGCAGGGTGTGGATCTCCTTGAGGAAGCGCCCGACGGCGATCCGCTCGGGGGCGTGCGAGACGTAGATGTTCCGCCCCACATCAAAGCCGCGATGCTTCGCCAGGTAGCCGGCGACGAACTCCGTCGTGCCGGGCGCGATCGTCGAGCGCAGCACGATCGAATGCCCTTCATGCAGGTCGTCGAGCAACGCGTCGAGCGCCCCGCGGATCGCGCTGATGTCGATCTCGATGTGGGAGAACGACGGCGTCCCGAGCGTGATCACGATGTTGGCCGCGGCTGCCGCGTCGACGATCTCGGCGGATGTGGCGATCTCGACGCGCTCGATCAGCTCCTGCGTGCCCGTCTCCAGAAACGGCATCCGCCGCTCGCGGATCGCGCTCAACCGCTGCGGATCGTTGTCGATGCCGAGCACCGACAGTCCGTGGTCGGCGAAGCTGAGCGCGAGCGGCAAGCCGACTCGACCGAGGCCGATGATCGCTACGTCGTAGCTCATGCTTCTCGCAGGCTATCGGGCGTCGACGCTCAGGATGTCCGCGCGCGAGCGCGTTCCAGCCGCGCGGTCGCGTACTGGCGTGCGACGCCGGCGGCGAAGCGCGGGTTGTAGCGCACATAGCGCCGCGCCAGGCGCCGTGGCTCACGCACGAGGCGGTAGGTCCATTCGAGTCCGTGGCGTCCCATCCAGGGCGGGGCCTGCGGCACGAGCCCGGCGTGGAAGTCGAACGCCGCGCCCACGCCGACCAGCATCGGCGCGGCCAGCGCCGGCCGCATTCGCGCCATCCAAAGCTCCTGCTTCGGCTGGCCGGTGCCAACCCACACGACCTCGGCGCCGCAGCCATCGATCTCCGCCGCGATCTGGCGGTCCTCCTCGTCCGTCGTCTCGCGAAACGGCGGCGAGTGCCCGCCGACGATCTGCAGGCCGGGGAAGCGTGTCCGCAGGTTGACGGTGAGCGCCACGAGCGCGCCCTCGTTGCGCCCGCCGTAGAGGTAGGCGCGCCGCCCGCTCGTTGCAGCGCGCTCGCACCAGCGAAGCATCAGGTCGGGGCCGTAGACGCGGGCGCTGATGCCGTCGTGGCCGAGCAGGCGCAGCGCCCACACGAGCGGCTGCCCGTCGGGCACGACCAGCGTCGCGCCGAGCACGGCGTCGCGCACCTGGGCGTCCTCCCGGGCGAGCATCACGAGGTGGACGGCTGCGGCTGTGAGGTAGCCGCGCGCGCCGGCCTGCACCATCTGCTCGATCCACTCGACCACCTCGTCGTAGCCGGCGAGGGCCAGCGGCACCCCGAGCACTACGCCGCGGGGCGGTGTCGGCGGAGCGCTGGACGGACCGGGGGCGTCGGCCATCCAGGTGTTCTATCCGTTTGCGGCGCTCAGGCCGAGACCGGCGTGATCCGCGGCGCGGCGCGGACCGTCCGGGTGCGCTCGAACGCGAGCACGGCGAGTCCCCGGTCCGGGTCGGTGCTCTGGCCGCTGGGCGTCAGCATCTCACCGGTGCGCTGGTAGACAGCGGCGCTGACCATCTCCGCCATGCCCAGCAGCGGCGGGCCCGCGTGCGGCGCGGGCTCGCCGGCCTCCAACGCGATCCGCAGCACGACCAGGATCGCGTCACCGTCGCACCACGCACGCACTGCCGCCGGCGGGCGACCGTACAGCGTCTCGTGGATCTCGCCGAGCGCCGCCTGCGCAATCGCGCCGAGGCTGTCGAGCCGCACGCTTCCGCCGGCGCCTGCCCTTGAGCTCCATGATCCGGCCATGGCCAGCGATGCTATGGCCTGTCCGCCGGCGCCGCCAGGGAAGAAACGTCCCCCGCCTGGTGAAGATCGCCCGGTTCGGTGGCGGCGGGGCAAGAAATGCACCTCTCGCTCCGCGCCGGGGCTCCTACGCTGGGGTCGATGAGGCGCAAGTCCGCTGAGCAGGAGACGGACCGCCTGCGGGTCCTGATCGCCGACGGCGATCCGCTCGCGCGCCGCGTCATCCGCGACTGCCTCGGCACGGCTCCGGGCTTCGTCGTCGTGGCGGAGGCAAAGGACGGCGTCGAGGCGGTCGAGCTCGCGCTGCACTACCGCCCGGAGGTGGTGCTGATGGAGGTCAACCTGCCGGGCATCGACGGCATCAGCGCCTGCCGTGAGATCGTCGCGCGCGCTCCAGCGGTGCGTGTCGTGATGTTCAGCGTCCCGCAGGAGCGCGACATCGAGCTGCAGGCGCTGCGCGCCGGCGCGAGTGGCTTCCTGTCGAAGGACACCGAGGTGTCCTCGCTCGCTCGCGCGCTGCGCTCCGTCGCCAGCGGCGAGGCCGCGGTGTCGCGCTCGCTGACCAGCCACCTCGTGACGGCGCTTCGCGAGAGCACCGAGAACGGCGCCGGGATGCGTCCGATCCGCAGTCCCCTGACCACCCGCGAGTGGGAGGTCCTCGACCACATCTGCGCCGGCGAGTCGACGCGCGAGATCGCGGCCAGGCTGTTCCTCACCGACGACACCGTCTACAGCCACACCAAGAGCATCCTGCGCAAGCTCGGTGTCCACTCCCGCGCCGAGGCTGTGATCGTCGCGGCGCGCCTGCGCCAGCCCGGTCATGTTTAGACAATATGGATTGGTCGTTCGTCCGGTCTGCGGTGTAGAAGGGGCCGGTTCCCCCATGTCGTTCGTGGGGGTTTGTTCAGCCGTGCGGCTGTAACCCGCGCGGCGGCCCACAATCGAATA
>Ga0187860_1001130_pt1 | contig 24253 bp, 17 predicted proteins | sample June2016WEW_10_4_FD_132981 | JGI IMG/M metagenome (GOLD analysis project Ga0187860, IMG submission 132981) | Peatland microbial communities from SPRUCE experiment site at the Marcell Experimental Forest, Minnesota, USA - June2016WEW_10_40 | ecosystem: Environmental > Terrestrial > Soil >...
AAGCGCGGCGAGGCTCTCGAGCGCGCCATCGGCCGACAGCATCGCTCCCAGCCCGTGGGCGGCCTTCCAGGTGCCGAACCTGGCCCGTTCGGCCTCCAGCTCGCCTGAGGCCCGCTCCAAGGACTCGTGCGCGACCTTTCGTCGCTCGAGCGCCGCCGCCGTCCGGTGTCGCTGGTCCTCGAGCGACCGCTCCCGGCTTCGGGCCGCCTCGATCTCCTCCGCGGCCGTCTCGAGATCGGAGTCACTCGGCGCCCCGGGCAGGCCCAGCGAGGTGGCGAGCTCGGCCACCCGGGCGGCGACGCGCGCCCATGCCGCCTCTGTGTCGGTCCTGTTCGCCGTGCTCGTGGTGACAATGCGCCGCCGTGCGAGGAGTACGAGCGTCAGGAGCGTGCACGCGGCGGCGGCGAGCGCGACGCAGAGGAGACGTGTGGTGGGCACGCCCGAGACAAGGGCCGCGACAACCCCGAGCACGGCGATGACAACGGCGATAAAGGCTATCGAGATGCCGGTTCTCCCCCCGAGCGCGCCCGTGGTGCCTCGCAGCTCGCTCGCCTGTCGCTCCGCGACCAGGCGGCGGTGCTCGGCTAGGTTCCTGCGAAGCTCACTCAAAAGGCGCGCCTGCTGATCCGGGTTGACCTCCGATGTCCGCGCCGAGGAGCTCGCTGTGGCGGCACCTGCCTGCTCGGGCAGTCCGGCGAGCTCCGGAGAGGCGTCGGCGGCGGCGGCCAGGACACTCGCCGTGTGCCATTGCGACTCGCGCTCGGCGAGCGAGGCCCTAAAGCGCCGCCCCTCGTCGGTGAGCCCTATCCATCCCTCGCTGTTGCGAACGCGCTCGCGGTCCCAACGGGGGCCGAGCGATCCCAGCGCCGCCTGAATCGACTGCTCGATCCCGCCTCGTTGGTTGCAAAGGTCCGAAAGCATCCTCTGTTGCTGGAGGTGTCCCGAACATGCCGATCTCAGCGACTGGATCTCCGAGGTCTGCTCCTCGAGCCAAGCTGCGACCGGCGTCGGCTCCTCCGAGGTCGCGAGGCGCTGCTCGGCCGCCTTCTTGCGCTCGAGAACGTCCCACAGTCGTACGAGGAGGTCGAGGTCCCGCCTGCGGTGGTCGATCCGGTCGGCTTCCTCTCGGGCCTGGGCGACCTCAACCTCGAGCCGCAGCACCTCGGCCTTGCGAGCCGGGTACCCGGCGGCCTCGCGGCCGGCTTCGCCGAGGCTGCGCCGAACACTTTCGAGCTCGGCCAGCAGGCGGTTGGCCCGGGCGTCACCTTGGCGTGACCGGGCGAGCTCGAGGCGTTGCTTTTGCAGGCTGGCCATGGCGCGGGCGGCGGAGCGACGCTGGCCGACGATGCTGGCGGAGAAGAGCAGCTCGCGCACCTCGTCCCGAGTCATGGCCGCTCCGCTTCCGAGCTCGGTCAGATCGACGGCGAAAACGGCACGGAACAGCGCCTCATCCGCCCCGCCGAGCGCCCTGCGCAGCTCCTCTTCGGAAGCCGATCCTCCATCGGGGCGCCGGATGCTGAGCGATTTCCGCGGGGCGGCGTAACGCTCGATCCGCCAGCACCCCTCGCCGGGCTCCTCGCCGCGCCCGCCGGCGAGGGTGAGCTGCCCCCCGTGGCGCCCGCCGCGGACCGGGGCGCGGAAGCGAGGATTGTCGCGTCGGCTCGGGAAGCCGAAAAGCATCACGGTGAGGAAGTCGAGCAGCGTCGACTTGCCTGCTTCGTTCGGTCCGTTCAGGATCACAAGGCCGGGGGAGAGGTCATCGATCCCGAAGTCGGCCAAAGCTCCGAAGCCGTCGACGTGAAAGCCGCTTATGCGCATCGCTTCCCGGCCCTTTAGGGCCTGTCGCCCTCGAGCTCGCCGAGGGCGAGCAAAAGGGCCCGATCGACGAGCTCGCCGGGAGGCAAGCTCGGTGAGTCCAGCAGACGTTCGAGAGCACGTTGTGCTCGAAGTGGGCCAGGGAGCCCTTCGGACAGCGCGGCGGCGAGCTCGGCGACCATGGTTTCCTCGGCCTCCAGGCAACGCCGCAGCTCGTCGGCGAGCGCGATGAGATCAGCGGCGAAGTCCGATCCGGCTCGAGCCGCGTCGAGGTCGATCGCCGGGCGCGACCGGTCGTCGATGGAGGCCCACCAGCAGAAGGGATCGCCGTCGGCGAAGTCCTCACGCAGCGCGTCGAGCAGGTCGTCGACCGATCCCGGGCGGCGGAGGTCGAAGTTGAGCTCGCCTTGGCCCACGAGCAGCCCCCGGAGCACGAGGGAACGCCCGTCAGCAGATGCCAGCCGATCTCGCGCCGCACTGGCCAGCCGTGTGCGGAGCTCGGCGAGATCAGCCATCTCGGCCACGTCGATCTCGACGAGGTCGAAGCGGACGACGTCACAACTGACCGGCTCGACGTCTGCGACGCGCCCGCCGCGAACGTGCACGACGACGGCGCCTTTGGGTCCCCGCTCGCTCGCCTTGGGGCTGCGAGCCTGGAGGTTGCCGGGGTAGACCACCCAGGGTTCGTCTGAGTCTTGGCGTCCTGCGAGGATCATCCTGGTGTGCACGTGCCCGAGGGCCCAGTAGTCGAGGCCCACGCCCCTCAGGTCCTCGAGCGTGCACGGGCTGTAGTCGTCATAGCCTGCAGCGGCGCCTCCGACGTTGCAGTGCAGGAGGCCGACTTGAATACCCGGCCCGGCACTGTGGGCGAACCGCAGTGCCAGGTTCTCGCGTTCGCTGCGTTGGGCGAAGCTGATGCCTTGCACCGTTGCGAGTGGGATCCCGTCGATCTCGACGGGCACCGCCTGGACTTTCCCGGGCCCGAAGATGGTGACGCGCTCGGGCCAAGTGTCACCGAGAGCCGACCAGCCGGTCTCGACAGGGTCGTGGTTGCCATGGACGACAAAGCTGGCGATGCCCGCGCCCGACAGGCGGGCGAGGCCGTCACGAAACCGCAGCTGTGCTCGAAGCCCTCGCTCCGGCCCATCGTAGATGTCGCCGGCGACGACGAGGAAGGCTGCGCCCCGGTCCAGGCACAGATCGACGAGGGAGTCGAACGCGGCCAACGAGGCCTCCCGGAGCTTTTCGGCCACGTGGGGCGCCATCGTGCCTATGCCCTTGAAAGGCGTGTCGAGGTGCAGGTCCGCGGCATGGACGAAACTGAAATCAGGGATCCGGAAGGCCTCTTGCACTGGTGCGAGGCTACTTGGGGGGTGTATCACCACCGAGGGATGCCCACGTCCCGGCGGCAGGACAGGAGCGAGATGACTGAGCGGACCGGTGGCGACGTGGTCGTCGATGCCCTCGTCCGGACCGGCGTCGAGGTCGTCTTCGGCATCCCGAGCGTCCACAACCTGCCCATCTACGACGCCATCAGGCGAGACGGCCGCATCCGCGCCGTCAACACGCGCCACGAGCAAGGTGCTGTCGGGGCGGCTGACGGGTTTTCGCGGACGACAGGGCGTCTCGGCGTCTGCCTCACTTCCACGGGGCCAGGAGCGGCCAACGCCATGGGCGGCCAATTGGAGGCTTGCGTCTCGTCGTCGCCTGTGCTGCATCTGACGGGACAGATCGACAGCAGGTTCCTCGGCCAGCGACGCGGGTTCATCCACGAGGTCCCCGACCAGCTCGCCATGCTGGCCTCGCTGTCGAAGGCCGCCTACCGGCCGCCATCGGCAGATGCCGTCTCTGCCACGGTGGCCCGCGCCGCCGCGGAGGCGATGGCTTTTCCCCGCGGTCCGGTAGCAGTTGAGATCCCGGTCGACTTCCAGTACGCGGCGGCGACAGCGAAGGTTGCAGCCTGGGGTGGCCCCGAGACGGGAACCGTCGCCGAAGCTGGCAGCTCTGAGGACATCGCCCACGCAGCCGAGATCGTCGCCCTGTCCCGCCGACCCGTCGTGTGGGCGGGCGGAGGTGCCGTCGCGGCCGGTGCGGGCGACGAGGTGGCCTTGCTGGTTCGCCGGCTGGGCGCCGGGTTGCTGACGAGCCCGAACGGACGCGGGATCGTCCCCGAGGACGATCCCTGCTGCATCGGCAACCTCTCCTGGGATCCCGACGTCAGGGCGCTGTGCCGTGAGGCGGACCTGCTCGTGGCGGTCGGGACGCGCTTTCAGGGACCGAACACGGAGAACTGGAAGATGGAGCTGCCGGCGCGGCTGGTGCAGATCGACGTCGATCCCGCCGTTCCGGGCCGGAACTACCCTGTCGAGGCCGCCATCGTGGGCGACGCCAAGCTGTCGACCGCAGCGTTGCTGGAAGAGCTCGACCGCCTCGGCGCTCCTCAGGTGCTCGCGGATGGGCAATGGGCGGATCGGGTGGCCACTGCTGCCCGGTCCGCCCGGGAGCGGTTGCGAGGCACGCTCGGGCCGCAGGTCGGTCTTCTCGACGCGTTGGCACCCTGCATCGGTGCCGGCACCGTGGTCGTGAAGGACACGACCATCGCCGCCTACACATGGGGCAACCGCCTGTTGCCGGTGCGACGACCACGCACCTCGATAATGCCGAACGGCTTCGCCATCGGTCTCGGACTGCCGCACGCCATCGGTGCCGCGATCGGCTCACAGGGTGCACCGGTCGTGCTTCTCGCCGGAGACGGCGGCTTCCTTCTCTCCGCGACCGAGCTCGCGACCGTCGCCCAAGAGAGCCTTCCGATCCTGGCCCTCGTCTTCGTGGACGGCGGCTACGGAGTGGTCCGCAACATCCAGCAGCGCCAGTATGGTCCTGGGGCCAGTTTCGGCGTAGACCTCGGGCGGCCCGACTTCTGCGGTCTCGCAGCGGCTTTCGGGATCGGGGCCGAGCGGGTCGGGTCGATCGGCGCCTACGCGGCGGCTGTGCAACGGGCGCTTTCCGGCCGGGTGCCGTTTCTCGTCGAGGTTGACCTCGATGCGATCGGCCCGATGAGCGTGGCCTACACAGGCACATCGAGGCCACCCGCTCCCTCCTAGCCCGGCCTGAGGCTGGCTCCCGGTCGAGAGGGTCTTTACCCAAGAACCCGGCCATGCGAGCCGGTGGCTCCTCGTGGCCGGGACTACGCTTTCGTGAAAACGCAGCTGTTGAGGAGAATAAACATGGCTTTCGAGCTCAGCTCGTTGATCGAAGCCCGGCAAGGCGAGAATTTCCGCCTGCACAGCGAGTATCTCAACCCCCAGCTCGTCAAGGTGCTGAAGACCATCGGCTTCGATCGCTTCTACGTGAGAGGCGAAGGCTGCTACCTGTACGACCGGAATGGGGATCGCTATCTCGACTTTCTCGCCGGGTTCGGCGTCTATGCGCTCGGACGTGCGCACCCGGTGGTGAAAAAGGCACTGCACGACGCCCTCGACATGGACCTGCCGAATCTTGTTCAGATGGACGCGGCGCTTCTGCCCGGGTTGCTCGCCGAGGCGATGGTGGCCCGCACGCACGAGGGGATACAGCGTTGTTTCTTCTCGAATTCGGGCGCCGAGGCAGTCGAGGCCGCCATCAAGTTCGCAAGGTGCGCCACCAAGCGCACCCGGGTCGTCCACGCCGATCATGCTTTCCACGGTCTCACTTACGGGGCGCTGTCGCTGAACGGCGGGAAAGAGTTCCGCGAGGGCTTCGGGGCCCTGCTCCCGGGCTGCCAGGAGGTCCCCTTCGGCGAGATCGAGCCGCTCGAGCGCGAGCTCCAGCGCGGGGACGTTGCGGCTCTGGTCCTGGAGGTCATCCAGGGAAAAGGCGTGAACCTCGCCTCGGACGAGTATTGGGCCTCGGCCGCCGAGCTGTGCCGCAGGCACGGCACCCTGCTCGTCATCGACGAAGTCCAGACCGGCCTCGGCAGGACCGGGAAGCTCTGGGCCCACGAGCATTATGGCTTGCGGCCCGACATCATCACCGTCTCCAAGGCGCTCTCGGGTGGCTACGTCCCTGTCGGGGCGATGATGTGCTCGGCGGAGGTCTTCGACCGTGTCTATTCGAAGATGGAGCGCGCGGTCGTGCACTCCTCGACGTTCGGGCGCAACCAGCTCGCCATGGTGGCGGCCCTCGCCACCTTGCAGATCATCGACGACGAGGACATCGTCGATCGGTCTCGGGTGACGGGCGAGGCCTTCGTGAAGGGCTTGACGCCGCTCGTCGAGAAGTACGAGCTGTTCCACGAGGTGCGGGGCAAGGGGCTCATCATCGGCTTGGTCTTCGGTGAGCCGAGCTCACTTCGCTTGAAGTCGCGCTGGAAGATGATGGAGAGCGCTCACAAGGGGCTCTTCTCCCAGCTGGTCGTGGGGCCCCTGTTCCATCGGCACCGGATACTGACCCAGGTTGCGGCCGACAACATGAACGTCGTCAAGCTCCTTCCCCCGCTCATCGCCGGCCAGGAGGAAGTTGACTACTTCGTCGAGGCACTCGACGACGTGCTCGAGGACGCGCACCGCAACTCCGCCCTGCTGTTCGAGTTCGGCCGGACTCTGGCAAAGAGCGCGCTCCGGCGGGAGCAGTCCTGATCTCGCCCGGCCCGAGCCCCTCCCGGGCGGAGCACTCGATGGCGATCAAGCCGGGCGACCGGGTCCTCGTCACCGGCGCGGACGGCTTCATCGGCTCGGCGGTCACCCGGGCCCTCTTGGCTCGCGGGGTCGAGCTGGTCGCGCTCCTCCAGCCCGGTGTGCCGCACTCCAACCTCGACGGCCTCGCTGTCGAGCCCTTCGTGGCGGACCTGCGCGACCGATCGGCCGTTCTCGCGGCTGCGGAGGGTTGCCGGATGATCTTTCATGTGGCGGCGATCTACCGGTTCTGGGCTCGCGATGCAGCCGACTTCTATGAAGTGAACGTGGGCGGGAGCCTGAACGTCATCAACGCGGCCAGGGCCGCCGGAGTGGAAAGGGTCGTCTACACAAGCACGGTCGGCACGATCGGCCTCGACGGCACGGACCATGACCACCCGGCCGACGAGACGGCGTGGGCGCGTATCGCCCATCTTTTCGGGCTCTACAAGCAGTCGAAGTACGTTGCCGAGCACGAGGTGCTGCGTGCGGGAGCCGAGGGCCTGCCGGTGGTCCTCGTCCAACCCACCTTGCCCCTCGGTCCGGGCGACCGTGCGCCGACGCCGACCGGCAAGACGGTGCTCGACTTCCTGAACGGTCGCATCCCGGGTTGGTTCGACACGGCGTTGAACGTGGTGGACGTGGACGACGTCGCCGCCGGGCACGTGCTCGCGGCCGAGCGCGGTGCGCAGGGACGTTCCTACGTGCTCGGAGGCGAGAACCTGGAGCTCCGCCAGATCCTGGACGTCCTTGCTGCGGCGACCGGCCTGCCCCGGGCCGCGTTCAGGGTCCCGCGCCGCGTGGCGCTCGTTGCCGGCCGCGCCTCGGGGCTCGTCGAAGGGCGCCTGTTGCGCCGCGAGCCGAGCATCCCGCTCGAGGGTGCGCGCATGGCTACGACTCGGATGGTCTTCGACGATGCTCGGGCTCGCAGGGAGCTCGGGTACAGCTCCCGGCCGGCGGTCGAGGCGATCGTGCGCTCGGCTCGGTGGTACGCGGACAACGGCTACGTCTCGGCGAAGCGACTGGCACGGATCCGATGGAGAGACGTCACCGGGCTCCCCCCAAACGGTCGCATCCCGGGTCAGGGGGCCGCCACTGCTTTCGACCGGCCCCAGAAGGGCTCGGCTTGACGGACCGCCGCCTCGTGCACAGCCGACCCGGGCGCGAGCACGATCGCCGGCACGAGAAGGGACGGCTCGCCCCACTTGTCATACCTGCGGCGCTCGGCGCGGCACTGGTCATGGTGCTCGCAGCGTGCAGCTCGCAGACAGTCGGCCCTACCACGACCACGACCTCGACCGCGACGACGTCCACCAGTTCGACCACGACGACGACCACGACGACCCCGGTGGCCGTCGCCGGGACGTCGATCCTTCGCGCCCGCGTGGCTCGGCTACAACGTGGAGCCCTCGTTCTTCCCGTCGTCTCCGAAGGCAGCGCCGCGTGGCTGAGGATGGTCCCGATCGCGTACCGCAGTTTCGGGACCGGTCCAGACCTTCTCCTCATCTCGGGCCAGGACGGGACCTTGTCGTGGTGGGGCCAGAGTTTGTTGTCGGATCTGTCGAGTCACTACCACGTCACGTTGTTCGATCTTCCCGATGTTGGGTACTCGGGCATGGCGACGGCCAGGCTCTCGCTCTCGTGGCTGGCCGACATGACCGCCGGTCTCGTTCTCACGATCGGGCTGTCCGATCCGATCGTGCTCGGGTGGGGGCTGGGCGGCCAGATCGCCTTGTCTCTAGTCGAGCGCCATCCAGGCTTCGCCTCCTTGCTCATCCTCGTGGACACCTCCGCCGGGGGTGCCGGCACGGTCGGGCCTTCGACGGGCGTCGTGCACCTGCTTGCACAGCGCGGCGCCACGCCCGTCGCGCTCTCGACGCTCCTGTTCCCGGCGACGGCCGTGGGACTGCAAGACCGCCTTGTCTGGCAGAGCAGCGTCTTTGCCGGGACAACGGACTGGATGACAACCCAAGCCGTCGAGGCGGAGGCCATGCTGCAAGCCGCCATATGGAAGAGCTCTTCTCTGGCCGCCAGGCTCCCGCTGGTGACGATTCCGGCGCTCGTCGTCTCGGGTGCCGACGACGTCGTCTTTCCCGCTGAAGACGCGTCCCGGCTCGCCGGCGAGCTACCGCACGCGACGGAGGTCAGCTTCCCCGGTGCAGGCTACGGAGCGATCTTCCAGGACGCGCCTGCCTTTCTCGCCGCTGTCGAGAAGTTCACCGCGGAGAACGCCTCCTCGCTCACCACTACCACCACCTCTTCGTCCACGACGACCACCTCCTCTACGACGAGCTCTTCCACGACGACGACTGCCCCCAGGACCTGACGGGTTCGGCCGAGCGTCGGCCACGGCGCCTGAGTGCCAGGAGCCCCGGCTGCGCAACGCGTGCGGAGATCACGCACATGCCTCCCGGAGTGTGAAACAGGGCCAGAAACCCGGCCTTCCTCAGACCGATCCGCGCGCTCGGTGACAGAGGAGGCGCTATCGACTAGCGGATGACGAAACCGGTCTCGTTCCGCACCGGCTCCGCGGTCACCTCCACGTTGTCGACCCGGGCCCGTGGCGGCCCAACGCGACACCACGCGATCATCTGCTCGACGGCCTGCGGGGAACCCTCGAACACCGCCTCCACGCTGCCGTCAGGACAGTTGTGCACCCAGCCGGCAACATCGCGCGTCAGTGCCTCGGTCCGGCAGCTGTCTCGGTACCAGACATCCTGAACGCGACCGGTGACGATCACCCGTCGCCGCTGGCGGTTCATGGCGGCGACGTTATCGCGGAGGTCCCGCGATCGCGCCGGATCGGGCAACCGAGATCACCGCCAAGAGCCATCTTGGCTCCCAGTACGATCGGTGCAGAATGTCTGTTCTGACTGTCACCTCCACGCGCGCCAGCGACTCCCGGCGTCAGGTACTTGGTCTCGGTGCCTCGGCTCTCGCTTCTGTCGGCTGGGGGTTCGGGGCGATCTTCGCGAAGCTCACCTCTGCCTCGGGGCTTGTGCTGACCTTCTACCGTCTCTGGCTCGGCGCCGCGCTGTTCGTGGTCTTGATGTACGCGACGGGCCGCCGCTTGAGCTGGAGCAACTTGCGGGCGGCATGGCTAGGCGGCGTGTTCCTGGCCGGTGACATGGCCATGTTCTTCTGCGCCGTCAAGCTCACCAGCGTGGTCGACGCCACCGTCATAGGCGCCGTTCAGCCGGCCTTGGTATTGATCGCCGCCCGTTATCTGTTCGCTGAACGGATGGGGCGTTGGGACGTCGCCTGGATCTTGCTGGCCATCGCCGGCGTCTCGGCCGCGGTCATAGGCCCGGGGGTAGTGAGCCGGCACCAACTGACCGGGGACCTGTTGGCAGTCGGTTCTCTGCTGTCGTGGTCGGCCTATTGGCTTGTGTCCAAGCACGCCAGGGAGACCCAGCACACCTTGGACTACACCACCGGTGTGACGATCGTGGCCGCACTGACCTTGACGCTGATCGTGCTGCTCTCGGGCCAGTCACTGGCTCGAGTGGAAGCCGGCGACTGGCTGTGGATCGCCCTGCTCGCGGTCGTGCCTGGCGGCGCCCACGTGGTGATGAATTGGGCTCACCGTTACGTCGACGCGTCAGTCTCCTCGGTAATCGGCTCGAGCAACCCGATCGTCGCGGCCGCCGCCGCTGTGGTCATCCTCGGGCAGCCCTTGACGAGCATCCAAGTCGGCTGCGGCCTGGCGGCGATCGCGGCGATCACTGTTGTCGCCATGCGGCATCGCCAGCCGGCCGAGTCCATGCTGGAGTAGCGCGCCGCCCGGCCAGTCGGCGCGCCGACTGGCGCGTCAGCGGTAGCTCCTTCGAAAAGGCGCGCCCCAACCCGTTGGGCAAGGTGGCGCCGACTGGGGCTGGTTCGAAGACTTGAAAAAGGTTACGCAAGCGCTTGCGTGGCGTGTGCCACAGCGCTATCGTGCGGATCCTCGGACCTGTGCCCGAGAGACTTACTGTCACAGGCGGCCAGCCTGAGGTGGGGGGCACCTTGGCCAAGGCGACGATAAGAGAAGTAGCGGTTCGAGCGGGAGTTTCTCCGTCCAGCGTGTCCCGATCTCTCCGTGGCGTCGGCGGCGTTTCGAGGAGTACCACCGAACGCATCCGGGAAGCCGCCGAACAGCTTGCTTACAGCGTGTCTCCGGCCGCCTACCGTCTTGCCACCGGCCGCACGGACACTGTGGCCATCGTCATGCCCTACCTGACCAGATGGTACTTCGCAGAGCTGCTTGGCGGGGCCGAGCAAGTGATCAGGGAAGCCGGGCTTGACCTGCTCTTCTATCACGTTGGCAACACCGAGATGCGCCAGCGCTACTTCTCCTCCGGTCTGCTTCGTAAGCGGGTCGACGGTGTGCTGCTCGTCACGTTGGCTTTGACCGAGCCGGAGATCGCCACTCTACGCGCCCTTGATGTCCCGGTCTGCATGGTTGGAGCACAAGTCGAGGGCTTTTCCAGCATCAGGATCGACGACGTCGAAAGCGCTTGCACAGCGGTCCAGCATCTCATCAACCTCGGCCACGAACGGATCGGAATGATTTCAGGAAATCCGAACGAGCCGGAGCACTTCACCGTGAAGCTCCAACGTCATGTGGGCTACCTTCGAGCCCTCAAGGCGGCGGGCCTCCGAGCAAAGCGGGAACTTGAGGCGTACGGCGCCTTCACCATCGAGGGTGGTGACGAAGCCACCGTCCAGTTACTCAGCCGCCGCAGCCTGCCCACCGCCATATTCGCAGAATGTGACGAGATGGCTTTCGGTGCCCTTCGAGCACTGAGGCGCGTGGGCTTGCGGGTACCCGCTGATGTGTCGGTGATCGGCTTCGACGATCACCCGATGGCCCAGTACTTCGAGCTCACGACGATCTCCCAGGATGTCCGGGACCAGGGCCGCCAGATCGCGCAGCAGTTGGTTGGCGCCGTGGCCCGACCTGGTGAGGCGCTGCTGGTGGAGCTGCGCGCCCCCACTCGCTTGGTCGTGCGAGGTACCACCGCTGTCCTTGAGACAGAGCAGCGGCCCACATCAGCGCTGTCTGCTGCAGGCGGTCACATTGCCGACGACCACTGGCTATATGAACCGAGGGCCGTCGGACAATCCGCCAGTCCAGTACACACAAAGAGAAAGGAGAGACAGAGGAATGAGGCCAACACTCAGAGGGGGAGGTAACACGATGTCCCAGGCCAGGGCCGTTCTTTCGGTGTCCGGGAGGCACAAGCTGTTCTCGGTAGCGGCCCTGGCTGGGCTGTTGGCCCTAGCGGCCAGCATGGTGCCAGCCGGTGTCTCGACCGCTAGCCCAGCTTTGGGCCACATCGGAGGCTCTGTATCGCTTTGGGCCGAGTGGACAGGTCCCGAGCAGCGGGACTTCCAGGCCGTGCTGTCGCCGTTCGAGTCGGAGACCGGGGTCACCATCAACTACAGCAGCAAGGGAAGCAACATGGACACGGCGATCGACGCTGCAGTAGCAGGTGGAGCGCCCCCCCAGGTGGCACTCGTGCCTGACCCCGGCACCCTGCTCACCTTGGCCAAGAAGGGTGCAATCGAGCCGCTCGCCCCCGTAATCGGGAGCGAGGCTTCCGACTACGGGGCGGCGTGGAACAACCTCGTCACGTACAACGGCAAGCTCTACGGTGTCTGGTTCAAGGGCGCCAACAAGAACACCATCTGGTACAACCCCGCCGAGTTCGCCATGGCAGGCCTGAAGTCCACACCCACGACCTGGCAGCAGCTGCTCGCTGACGCGGCCACGCTGAAAAGGGCGGGTGTCACTCCGTTCTCGCTCTGCACGGACATCGGTTGGCCGGTGGCTGACCTGTGGCAGAACGTGTACCTGAAGACAGCAGGGGCGACCGACTACGACGCGCTCGCTGCGCACAACATCCCGTGGACGGGCCCAACTGTGACGACTGCCTTCGACACGCTCGCCCAGCTAGTCGGACAACCCTCATACCTCCTTGGCGGCACCAAGGGATCCCTCTCCAATAGCTATCCCACGTGCGCGGACAAGGTGTTCCCCAAGCCGGGGACAATGCCCCAAGCGGCCATGGTGATCGAGGCCGACTTCGTCGTCAACGAGATCGTCGGCAACTCGGCCAACTACACCGCTGGGACCATTGGGGCCGGCGGCAAGAAGTGCACCGCCAACCCGGCCGACACCCCGTGCTACGACTTCTTCCCCTTCCCCGCCCCGGCAGCCGACCAGATGAACAATTCGGCGATCCAGGGCTCTGGGGACGTGGCGATGCTGTTCAAGCCCACCGCGGCAGCCAAGGCCGTCGTCAAGTATCTGGGCAGCCCCGAGGCCGGTGCGATCTGGGCACACCTCGGGGGCTTCGCCTCGCCCAACAAGATGGTGCCCCTGACCAGCTACCCCGACCCGGTCACCGAGGCTGACGCGTCGGAGCTGCAGCACGCCACGGGCTTTGTCTTCAGCCTGGACGACCTGCAGGGCAGCTGGGAGCCGAGCCTGTGGCAGGACATGCTCAACTTCGTCAAGAACCCGAGCGCGACGAACATCGCCTCGATTCAAAAGACCATGCAAGCCCAGGCCACGGCCGCGATGGGCCACTGAGGAATTGCGGCTCGAATGAACCAACCAGGGCACGCCCGGGAAGATACGGGCGTGCCCTGGCCCGTCGCAGGACCGGGAGATAGGTGAGATGGCTGTAGTAGCTGTTGACCAACAACATGGCCCTGCCAGGCGAAGCGCGCGGCGCCAGGGGCAGCACCACTTGCAATCCCTCGTGTTCTTGGTCCCGGGGGCCGTCCTGCTCCTGGCAATAGTGATCTGGCCCGCCATCGCGACCATCCGCTACAGCTTCTACAACGCGACCGCGACCAAGGCAGTCGGGCTTTCCAACTACAAGTCATTGTTCTCGACCGCCGACACCCTGATCGCGTTCCGAAACAACGTCATCTGGGTCCTGGTCTTCCCCTTCATCGTGACCGTGATAGGCCTGGTCTTCGCGGTGCTCTCAGAGCACATTCGCTGGGCCACCGCCTTCAAGATCGTCATCTTCCTGCCGATCGTCTTCAGCGTCACGGCCTCGTCGCTGGTCTTTACGCAAATCTTTCAGTTGGATCCTCACGTCGGGGTCATGAACGCCATCGTCCAGACCGTGGAGGACTACTTTCACCCGCCTGGCGCTTATCCGCTCTCGGCAGGACAGACAGCCGCGTCGCTCGCCACGAGCGGCGTTGTCGCCGGTCCTAACGGGACACTCGAGAGCGGCTTGGAGGTGAGAGCGGGCGGGACGGTACGGATGGGGCTCACAGGTGTCAATCCCGACACGCTCACAGTGCTGGGAGCTCGCCCCGCCCGCCTGCCCACTCCTTCCGCGGGTGCGGTCACCGGCTTGGTGTGGCGGGACTTCTCTGTTTCGAACCCGTCCAATGTCTCGGGCGTGTTACCCGGTGAGGACGGGTTTCCCAACTTGCACCTTGCCTTGCTCCGCAGCGACGGCAGCATCGCAGCGACGACGACCACGGACGCCTTCGGCCGGTTCATTTTCTCCAACGTCGGCGCTGGGCCCTTCCACATACAGATCCAGGCGTCCAACTTCACACAAGGCTTCTCCGGCACGTTCTGGCTCGGCCCGCAGTCGCTGACTCCCACCAGCAGCCTCAGTCAGACGGCGCAGGCGCTGCTAAGCGTTCCGCTTATCGACATCTCGATGATCTTGGCCTACCTGTGGATCTGGGCAGGCTTCACCATGGTCATAGTGGCGGCCGGTTTGGCGGCCCTCGACCGCGAGGCCCAGGAGGCGGCACACGTCGACGGTGCCACGGAGTGGCAGACGTTCAGGCGCGTCACCATACCGATGCTGGCTCCAGTGCTGACCGTCGTGTTCGTGACAATGGTCATCAACGTGCTGAAGATCTTCGACATCGTCGTCAATCTGGGCATCGACACTTCTCAGCCCGGGGGCCAATCCAGCACCCTGGCCTCCGACGTCTATTACTTGGGCTTCGGGGGAGGGGTCCATACCGGCCTGGCGAGCGCCCTTGCCGTCATGCTGTTCATACTCGTCCTGCCGGCGATGCTGTTCAACTTGAAGAGGATCAGCGGCAAATGACGACTACGCCCGTCGTTACGACGCCTCTGGTAGTCCAGGAAGCGCAAGGACCTGGGCGCGGGCTAAGCCTCCTGAAGCGCCTCCGCCCCTCACGCTTGATCGTCAATATCGTCCTGGGCGCGATCGCGTTGTTCTGGCTCGTACCGAGCCTGTCCATGATGATCATCTCGTTCCGCCCGGCGGGGCTCTTCGAGCTGTCCGGGTGGTGGAAAGTCTTTACCGCCCCCTCCCAGCTCACGTTCCAGAACTACAAAGAGCTCTTCACCGGCGGGTCCTCCACGGTGCTCGGGGGAGGCGTCCCCTCCGGGTTGGCACCGGGGAGCGTGCTCGATGCGCTCAGGACCTCCCTCGAGATCAGCATTCCCGCCACGTTCCTGGTCACCGCGATCGCCAGCCTCACGGCTTACTCAATCGTGTTCGGCAGGTGGCGGGGCCGCAATGCGGTCTTCCTGACGATCGTCGGCCTGATGGTGGTGCCGTTGCAGGTGGCGCTCATACCGGTTGCCTCGCTGTACAAGGACATGGGATCGGCCTTCGGCTGGAATCCCTTCGGGACCATCACCGGTGTGGTCATCTTCCACGTCGCTTTCGGGCTGCCTTTCGGTGTCTTCCTGATGCGCAACTTCTACACCGGGATACCCACGGCCCTGATCGAGGCGGGGCGGATCGACGGTGCGGGCGAGTGGACGCTTTTCCGGCGAGTGGTGATTCCCTTAGGTATAGCGGCCGCCGCCTCGTTGGCCATTTTCCAGTTCATATGGGTCTGGAACGACCTGCTGGTGGCGCTGGTCTTCCTCGGGGGGGACCCGCACGTGCCGCTCACCTTGTTTCTCTACGACCAGGAACGGACTCTGGCGGCCAACTTCTGGATCGTCTCGACAGGGTCGATGGTCTCCATAGTCGTCCCCCTGATCGTCTTCCTCGCGTTCCAGCGCCATTTTGTCCGTGGCATGCTCGCTGGTGCGGTGAAGTGAGGTGCCAGCCGAAGCCCGGTCCCCACCTGCGTGGCCGACGGTCCGCGCCCGGCCGTTGGCGCGCCCAATGTCGTGATCGTCACTAGACGACTCGGGCTTCGGTGACCTCGGCCGCTACGGAGGTCCCGAAGACCCCCCGCCTCCTCGTCGAGCACGCGCCCCAGGTTATGAGGCGCGCGAGCGGCACCAGCACCGCCCAGAGCGTCCTAGAGAGGCAGGCCTCAGGCCAGGTGGTGAGCTATGACGGGTAAGGCGAGGATCTCAGAGACGGCGAATACTGACGTCCGTTGGTACGAGCGCTCGGTGTTTTATGAGATCTTCGTTAGAGGCTTTTACGACTCCAATGACGACGGCACCGGCGACATACGCGGGATCATGACGAAGCTCGATTACCTGGAGTGGCTGGGCATCGACTGCATATGGCTGCTGCCGTTCTACCAATCACCGCTACGCGACGGCGGCTACGACATTTCCGACTACTGGACGGTGCTCCCCGAGTACGGCCAGGTCGCAGACGTGGCGCAGTTGGTCGACCAAGCGCACCGGCGAGGGATGCGGATTATCGCTGACATGGTCATGAACCACACGAGCGACCAGCACCCCTGGTTCCGCGAGTCGCGCCAGGATCGCACCAACGCCAAAGCTGATTGGTACGTCTGGAGCGATGACGACCAGCGCTATGGCGAGGCGCCCATAATTTTTGTCGACACCGAAAAATCCAACTGGGCGTGGGACCCTCAGCGTGGCCAGTATTACTGGCACCGCTTTTTCTCCTACCAACCCGACCTCAATTATGACAACCACGAAGTGGCCGACACCATGCTCGACGTGGTCCGCTACTGGCTCGACGTAGGCCTCGACGGTTTCCGGCTCGACGCCGTGCCCTACCTTTTCGAGCGGGACGGGACCGATTGCGAGAACCTGGTCGAGACGCATGAGTATTTGAAGAGGCTACGAAAAGAGGTGGACTCTCTTTGTCCTGGCAAAGTACTTTTGGCCGGGGCCAATCAATGGCCAGAGGACGTTGTCGACTATTTTGGCAGCGGCGACGAATGCCACATGTGCTTCCATTTCCCCTTGATGCCACGCATGCTCATGGCCCTCCGCAGGGAGCACCGTTTTCCGATAACCGAGATCCTGGCGCGAACGCCCGCCATACCAGGAGGGTGTAGCTGGGGCATATTCCTGCGCAACCATGACGAGGTCACCCTCCAGATGGTGACCGACGAAGAACGCGACTACATATGGTCCGAGTACGCCAAAGATCCGCGCATGAAGCGCAACTTGGGTATTGTCCGCCGCTTGGCCACGCTAGTCGACAACGACCGCCGGGTGGTGGAGCTGCTCCATTTCCTGCTGTTCAGTCTTCCCGGCTCTCCCGTCCTTTACTACGGCGACGAGATCGGCATGGGTGACAATGTGTACTTGGGCGATCGCGACGGAGTACGCACGCCCATGCAATGGACACCTGACCGCAACGGCGGTTTTTCCCAGGCCGATTTCGCCCAGCTGTACCTGCCGCCGCTCATGGACCCTGTGTACGGGTTCCAGGCCGCCAATGTCGAGGCCCAGATGCGGGATCCGAGCTCGCTGCTCCACTGGATGCGCAGGATGCTGGAAGTGCGCAGTCAGCAGCCGGCGTTGGGCACGGGCAGCATGGAGGTCATATCGACGGACAACCCCTCGGTGCTGGCTTACGTCAGGGCTCCGGTGGGCCACGACTTCGGCGTTGGCCCCGACGCTCAACGGGGACGTCCCATCGACGCTCCCGTCACCGCTGACAACGTGGTCGTGTGCGTGAGCAACCTCTCGCGCTTCGTACAACCTGCCCAACTTCAGCTCCAGCGTTGGCAGGGTATGACTCCGATAGAGCTGCTCGGTCGCGTCCCGTTTCCCCCGATCGGGGAGCCGCCGTACTTCGTAGCACTGCCGCCCTATGGCTTCTTCTGGTTCGGTTTAGTGAGCCGGTCATGAGCTCAACTGGAGGGCGATTCAGGCGGCCCAGCCGATCACTGGGTAGGCCGGGCTGCGCAACAGTCTTTGGAACGAACGTGCGACGGTGGTTTTCAGCGGTGACCCCCTCGGTAGACTCTCGTCCATGACTGAGCTGGCAGCGGGGGGCTCCCAGCCTTCCGCGCGGCTGCAGGCAGGCTCATCGGTTCGTCCGGCCACCCGGCATGCGACCACCCCCGTCCGCGTGCTCGCGGCGAGCGCGACCGGTACCGGCCTCGAGCGCCCGGACCATCTCGCGACAGAAGAGCCGATGGCGATCCAGGTGCGCGGCCGGCAACAGGAGCCTGTGAGCGTCGCCGTGACGATGCGCACGCCGGGCAACGACTACGAGCTCGCGGCAGGGTTCCTCATGAGCGAGGGGCTTGTTCGTGACCGCCGTGAGGTCGCGCGCATCCGGTACTGCGACGTCGCGCCGGAGGTGCAGCACTACAACGTCGTGACTGTCGATTTGACAGTTCCTTTCACGGCGGACTTCGCCCAGCGCCACTTCTTTGCCTCCTCGAGCTGCGGCATCTGCGGGAAGGCTTCGCTCGATCAGGTCGAGATCAGCTGCCCGGTGATCGTGTCCGGCCCCGTCGTCGCCCGCTCGGTCATCGTCTCGCTGCCCGCTTCCTTGCGGGGCGCCCAGCGCATCTTCGAGCAGACGGGCGGTTTGCACGCCGCGGCGCTGTTCGACACCGAAGGACGGCTGATCGGGTCGCGCGAGGACGTGGGCCGCCACAATGCGGTCGACAAGCTGATCGGCCATGCGTTTCTCGCTGGCAAGACGCCGTTGCGAGAGTGCGTGTTGCTCGTCTCGGGACGGGTCAGTTTCGAGATAGTCCAGAAGGCGGCGGTTGCCGGCATCCCGATCACCTGTGCGGTCTCAGCGCCTTCGAGTCTCGCGGTCCAAGCCGGAGAGAGACTCGGGATGACCGTCATCGGCTTTCTGCGCGGTGAGCAGTTCAACATCTACAGCCACCCCGAACGGGTGGACCTGAAGAGCTGAGCCGCCGGACGGCAGGTCCACCGGGCGACCCGGCGCCTCCTCGTCGGCCGGGTCACACCCGCTTGGCGGGGGCGCCCTCCGGGAGCAGCTCGGCGGCTTCCACCACGAGTGGGTCGAACTCGCCGCAGCCGATGTTGTCGACAAGCTCCTGGCGCATGAGCGGCGGCCAGAACATCCGGATGTGGTTTGCCACCTCGGCGGCGGCTTGTGCCTCGGGATGGTGCCTGAAATTGGCCGCGATCTGATTCGCCATGCGGACGAGGTCAGCCCGTACCAACTCGACTCCTCAGCGCAGGGCCGGGACGTCTGTACCCGCCCGGTCCGACGGCACGCCCGGGCTGTCCGGGCCGGTCCTTGCATGTACGCGTGCGCGTACCTGGACGGCGGTCACCTTGTACTCGGGGCAATTCGTCGCCCAGTCGGAGTGCTCTGTGGTCACGACATTCGCGCCGGTGACGGGATGGTGGAAGGTCGTGTACACGACCCCTTGGGGCACACGATCTGTGATGTGGGCCCTCAGCTCGGTCTCGCCCGCGCGGCTCGCGAGCCTCACCCAGCCGCCGTCGACCACGCCACGCTCCTCGGCGTCATGGGGGTGGATCTCGAGCAGGTCCTCGGGATGCCAGGTGACGTTCTCGGTCCTTCTCGTCTGGGCGCCGACGTTGTACTGAGACAGGATGCGCCCGGTCGTGAGGATGAGCGGATAGCGCCGGTTCGTCCTCTCCTCGGTCGGGACGAACGGTGTCTCGACGAAGCGGCCCTTGCCACGGACGAACCTCCCGATGTGCATGATCGGGGTCCCGAGGGGGGCGCCCTCATTGCAGGGCCACTGGACGCTGCCGAGCTCGTCGAGCTTGGCGAACGAGACACCGGCGAAGGTCGGCGTCGTGAGCGCGATCTCGTTCATGATCTCGCTCGCTTGCCCGTAGTGCATCGGGTAGCCCATCGCACTGGCGAGCTCGCAGACGACCTGCCATTCCTGCTTGCCGTTTCTCGGGGCCATGACGGGCCGCACCCGGTTGATGCGCCGTTCGGCGTTGGTGAACGTCCCGTCCTTTTCGAGAAACGACGTCCCTGGCAAGAAGACGTGCGCGAACTTGGCCGTCTCGTTCAAGAACAGGTCCTGCACGACGCACAGCTCGAGCTCGGCGAGGGCGGCCTGGACGTGGTGGGTGTTCGGGTCGGACTGGGCGATGTCCTCACCTTGCACATAAAGGCCTTTGAAGGTCCCCTCGATGGCGCCGTCGAACATGTTCGGGATGCGCAGGCCCGGTTCCGAGTCGAGCGGGCGTCCCCAGAGCTCCTCGAACAGTTGGCGCACCGTGTCGTCGGACACGTGGCGATAGCCGGGGAACTCGTGCGGGAAAGAGCCCATGTCGCACGAGCCCTGCACGTTGTTCTGACCCCGGAGCGGGTTGACTCCGACGCCGTCTCTGCCGATGTTGCCGGTCGCCATGGCGAGGTTCGCCAAGCCCATGACCATCGTGGAGCCCTGGCTGTGCTCGGTGACCCCGAGGCCGTAGTAGATGGCGGCGTTGCCACCTGTCGCGTAGAGGCGGGCGGCTGCCCTCAGCTCCGCGGCCGGCACGCCGGTGACCGTCTCGGTCGCCTCGGGACTGTACTCGGGCGAGGAGATGAACTTGGCCCAGGTCGCGAAGTCGTCCGGGTCGCAGCGTTCGGTCACGAAACCGTGGTCGACGAGGTCCTCGGTGACGACCACGTGGGCGAGGGCGTTGACGACCGCCACGTTGGTGCCCGGGAGCAGCTGGAGGTGGTAGTCGGCTTCGAGGTGGGGCGAGCGGACGATCTCGGTGCGACGCGGGTCGATCACGATGAGCTTCGCGCCCTCACGGATCCTCCGTTTCATACGGGAGGCGAAGACCGGATGCGCCTCGGTCGGGTTCGCCCCGATGACGACGATGACGTCGCAGCTGTCGACCGACTTGAAGTCCTGCGTGCCGGCCGAGGTGCCGAAGGTCTGCTTCAGGCCGAAGCCAGTGGGGGAGTGGCAGACCCGGGCGCAGGTGTCGACGTTGTTGTTGCCGAAGGCGGCCCTCACCATCTTCTGCACGACGAAGACCTCTTCGTTCGTGCAGCGCGAGGACGTGATCCCGCCGATGGCACCGACGCCGTGGCGAGCTTGGATCGATCGCAGGCGATCAGCCGTGTAGGAGATGGCCTCTTCCCAGCTCACGACCCGCCACGGGTCTGCGATCGTCTCACGGACCATAGGCGTCAGCACGCGCTCTTTGTGCGTCGCGTATCCCCAGGCGAAGCGTCCCTTCACGCACGAATGACCCTCGTTCGCCCCTCCGTTCTTGTAGGGGACCATGCGGACGACCTCGTCGCCGCGCAGCTCGGCTTTGAACGAGCAGCCGACCCCGCAGTACGCGCAGGTGGTGATCACGGTGCGGCTCGGCACGCCCAAGTTGATGACGGTCTTCTCCTCGAGCGTCGCGGTCGGGCAGGCCTGCACGCACGCGCCGCAAGAAACGCACTCCGAGCCCAGGAAGTCGCCTGCCCCAGGCGCAACCTTCGAGCCGAAACCCCGGCCCGCGATCGTGAGGGCGAAGGTGCCCTGGATCTCCTCGCAGGCCCGCACGCAGCGCGAGCAGACGATGCACTTGGAGCGGTCGAAGGTGAAATAGGGGTTGCTCTCGTCCTTCTCGGCGTGCAGGTGGTTGTCACCTGCGTAGCCGTAGCGGACGTCGCGAAGGCCGACGGCACCGGCCATGTCCTGCAACTCGCAGTCCCCGTTCGCGGCGCAGGTCAAGCAGTCCAGCGGATGGTCCGAGATGTACAGCTCCATGACGCCGCGACGGAGCTTCTCGAGGCGCGGGGTCTGGGTCGTGACCTTCATCCCGGCCTCGACCGGAGTCGTGCAGGACGCCGGCGTGCCGCGCCTGCCGGCGATCTCGACGAGGCAAAGGCGGCACGAGCCGAAGGGCGCCAAGGTGTCGGTGGCGCACAGCTTGGGCACGTCGATGCCCGCGACCGCCGCCGCGCGCATGAGCGAGGTGCCTTCGGGCACTGTCACGGCCAGACCGTCGATCTCCAGCTCCACTGTCGCCGGACCTGGTCGAGCCGGCGTTCCGAGGTCGTGCTCCTTGAGCAACGTCATGACTGTTCTCCCCGGGTCTCCGACGACTTTCGACTCGATCTGACCGCAGATCGGTCACTTGCAATTATGGCACCGCGGCGCCGAGAACTGTGCCGAGCCCTCACAGCCGGACCGCCTTGGGCCGGTTGAAATCCTCGGGGAAGTGCTCCAGGGCGCTTCGTACCGGGAAAGGGGTGAGGCCGCCCATGGCGCAGAGCGAGGCGTCGACCATTGTCTCGCAGAGGTCTTTGAGGAGCTCGAAGTTGGCTTCGCGGTCGTCTCCGGCGATGATGCGGTCGATGACCTCGACGCCGCGCACTGATCCCAGCCGGCACGGCGTGCATTTGCCGCAGGACTCCTCGGCGCAGAACTCCATCGCGAAGCGTGCCTGCAGGCTCATGTCCACGGTGTCGTCGAATACGACGATGCCCCCGTGGCCCACCATGGCGCCGGCTGCGGCGAAGGCCTCGTAGTCCATCGGCAGGTCGAACCGGCTCCTGGGCAGGTAGGCGCCCAGGGGACCGCCGACCTGGACCGCTCGTACCGGTCGGCCGCTGGCGGTGCCTCCGCCGATCTCCTCCACGAGCTCCCCGAGGGTCAGCCCGAAAGCGACCTCGAGGATCCCACCACGTCTGATGTTGCCTGCAAGCTGGAAGACCTGGGTCCCGCGAGAACGGCCCACGCCGAGCTGCCGGAATGCCTCGGCGCCCTGGGCGAGGATCGGGGGGACCGTGGCGAGGGAGAGGACGTTGTTCACGACCGTAGGCTTGCCGAAGAGCCCGGCGATAGCCGGGAGCGGGGGCTTGGCCCGGACCACCCCGCGCCGGCCCTCGAGGCTCTCGAGCATGGCGGTCTCCTCACCGCAGATGTACGAACCGGCTCCTACCCGCAGGTAAAGGTCGAAGCCCCAGCCGCTCCCGAGCACCGAGGGGCCGAGCCATCCGTTCAGGTAGGCGATGTCGATCGCGGCCCTCATGGTGGCGACGGCGTCGGGATACTCGGAGCGGACGTATATGTAGCCCTCGCTGGCGCCGACGGCGAGGCCGGCGATGACCGTCCCTTCCACGAGAAGGAAGGGGTCGCCCTCCATGATCATCCGGTCGGCGAACGTGCCGCTGTCGCCCTCGTCCGCGTTGCAGGCGACGAACTTGAGGTCCGAGGGCGTGTCGAGGACCGTCTGCCACTTGATACCGGTCGGGAAGCCCGCCCCGCCCCGGCCTCGAAGCCCGGAGTTGGTCACTTCCGTCACCACCTCTTGAGGCGTCATCTCGAGCGCACGGCGCAGTCCGGCGAGGCCGCCTGTCGCCTCGTAGTCCGCCACGGAGAGCGGCTCGATGACCCCGACCCTTGCGAAGGTGAAACGTGTCTGGCGCTTCAGGTGGGGGATCTCCTCGGTCCTGCCGAGGCAAAGACCGTTCGGGGCGCCGTCGAGCATCCCGGCGTCGAGGAGCTCACAGACGCCCCTGGTGTCGACCGGGCCGTAGGCCACGCGGCCTCGAGGTGTCGAGACCTCCACGAGCGGCTCGAGCCAGAGCATCCCTCTCGACCCGTTTCGCACGAGGTGGACCTCGCGCCCTCGGGCGGTCGCCTGAAGCGCGATCGCCTCAGCGACCTCGTCAGCGCCGACTGAGCGCGCGGCCGCGTCGAGAGGCACGAACACCACCGCAGGGTCCATCAGCGCGTCTCGTTCCTGGCGTGGGCGACGAGCTCGTCGAAGCTCGCCTCGTCGATCCTGCCCTTCAGCCGGCCGTCGATCATCACCGCCGGGGAGAGGGCGCAATTGCCGAGGCAGAACACCTGCTCCAGAGTCACGGCGCCGTCGGGGGTGGTGCCGCCGAAGTCGACATCCAGCTGCTCGCGAGCGTGCCGGGCGAGTCGCTCGGCGCCCATCGACTGGCACGCCTCCCCCCGGCACAGGTGGATCACCGAGGCACCGGGGGGTTCGGGGCGAAAGTCCTTGTAGAAGGTGACGACTCCGTAGACATCGGCCTTGGAGAGGTTGAGCGCCTCGGCCACCACGTCGACGGCCCAGGGATCGATGTATCCGAACGCGTCCTGCAGCTCGTGCAGGATCGGCATCAGCGGTCCGCGTTCGCCCTGATGCCGTTCGGCGATGGCGACGGCCCGCTCGTGTGACCACGGAACATAAGAGCCTGTCGTCCTCGAAACCATCGCTGCACCTCGTCGTGCTGCGCAGCCCGGTTGGAGTGCGCCTCAGCTGCGAATTCCCTGTGATTACATTTTAGGGCGCACCGCAAGTCAGACTGCGCGCCTACGGACAGCCTTGGCGTCAGGCAGCCGGGGTTCTGCCTCCCTCGACGAGCGTGTCGCTCATTCGGGCCGATGTCACACCTACGAACTAGTGTTCGTAGTATGTACCGGGCCTTCACCTACCGGCTCGAGCCGACGGTCAAGCAGGCTCAGGCACTAAGGCGATCGATGCTGCTGCAGTGCGAGCTCTACAACGCCGCCCTCGAGGAGCGGCGCATGAGCTATGAGTGGCTAGGGCGCGGCATCAGCACGAAGAAGGTCCCTTCCAAGTACGACCAGTTCAAGACACTCACGGGCCTTCGCGAGCTGCGGCCCGAGTTCGGGCCCTTCGGGATCAGCGTCTGTCGGGGCACCCTCAC
>Ga0187860_1001135_pt1 | contig 24147 bp, 39 predicted proteins | sample June2016WEW_10_4_FD_132981 | JGI IMG/M metagenome (GOLD analysis project Ga0187860, IMG submission 132981) | Peatland microbial communities from SPRUCE experiment site at the Marcell Experimental Forest, Minnesota, USA - June2016WEW_10_40 | ecosystem: Environmental > Terrestrial > Soil >...
CGCCCGTGCTGAGGACGATGGTGCCCGGGGTCTGGAGCGCGAAGTTCTGCGCCCCGATCATCTTCTTGTCTTCCTGAATCATGAGCTGGTTCAGGGTGTTGACGGTGGCGATGGCGCGAGCGTCCGCGTAGCCCTTCGCCAGAGCGACCGTCGAACGGGTCACGCGACCCGCGACGGAGTACTCTGCGAACGGGGCCTGCATGTCCTGCTCGTCAACGACCACGAGGTTACCGGCATAGTCGAATCCGACCGCCGGGTCAGCCTGTGAGGAGTTGACGTTGAGCAGAGCACGCCAGACCGCGAACTTGGCGCCCATGGAGGCGGGCACACGCCGAACCGCATTGCGGAACGGGGTGTCCACCGGGATGAGCGAGATCCACTGGGACAGGTTGTAGCCGAACAGGCCGGTGGTGTTGAGCACACCAGAGGTCTGAGCCTTCTTGACCTGTTCCAAGGTCTCCTGGGTGATCTGGTCGAAGTCCACGATGTTTCCTTTCGTGTGGGTGATGGGAGGGTTACTGGCCGGCGAGGTGCTGGCGGAGCATGAGCGAGGTCAACTCGCGACCCTTCTGGGCGCGCTTGACCTCGTCCGTGGCATCCTCCATCTCCTTGCGGACCTTGGCGATCTCCGGGGTCTCACTGGGGCTCTGGTTGCGGAGCACCATGTGGCCGCCGTCGATCGGTCGGAGGTTGGCGCCGCCCTGCGGCAGCGCGCTCACTCGTGGCCCACCCGCCGCCGGGAAGTGCCCCACCATCTCGATCTGCTCCCTCAGCTCCTTGACAACCTTCTCGGTGTCCTCGTGAGCTGCCTTGAGCGCCTTCGAGACGGCGGCTTCGACTGCCAGCGTCAGGGGGTCGGGGTTTTCGGGGGTGTCCTGGGCCTTCGCCACGGGGGCGGCTCCGGGAGCCTGCCCAGAGGCGTTGGAGGTCGCTGGCGCCGTGGCACCAGGCTGGGCCGCAGCGGCGGCGTCAGGGGCAGCAGGGGGCGGCGTGGTGCCATCGTCGGCAGGCGTGTCGTCCACTTCTTCTGCGGGCTTCCCAGCGGCCGTGGTGACGAGGTCGTCCGGGTCCACCACGCCGATGAGGTCACCGTTGGCGTTGTAGCAGGCGACCATCGGGTCGTCCTTGGCCTTCTTGACCCGGATCGCGGCCCACGGCAGGAACGCCGACTGGGCGGTGATGCCGAGGTCGGACTTGTCGGACTTGTAGACGCGGAGCAACGGCTCCTCGGGGGTCGTGGGCTCCATGGGCGGCTCCTTGCTCTTGGCAACGGCCTCGTCCACCGCTGGAGCGGCGGGCAGGGAGGCCAGAACGGCGGTGATCTTGTCGCTGGCGTCACGCAACAGCGATTCGTTGGCAGCGGAGAGCACGCGCCCGGCCTTCTTGACGGCCCGCAGCGTGGCGATGGTGTCGCAGGCTTCCCCCAACCCCTCGTGGGCGGTGAGCGCCTTCATGACGTCCTGCGCTACCTCGTCGGCCTCAACCTGTTCGCCCACCGCGAAGGGGGCGAGGATGCCGAGAACCCAGTCAAGGGCTTCCGCGGCACCTTCAAGGTCGTAGGCGTTGTCGGCGTCCGCGCCGTCGCCGTTGCCGGAGGCGACTTCCTGTGCCTCGCGATCCGCGAGCGTCTCCACGGCGATCTTCACCCGCGTGACGATGGCGGTCCACTTGGCGGCGGTGTCGGCGTCGATCTGCTCCCAACCGGGGCTACCAGGGACGGCAGTCTCAGCGGTGGCAGGGTTGCCGACGAGAACCTCTCCGGCGTCCAGGTCCACATCGCCGTCGGCCTTCACGACGGGCTCGGTCGGGGTGTCCACGGGTGGCGCCACTGGCGCCTCGGTACGTGCGCGCATGGGCGTCTCCTGTGATTTGGCGACTTCACCGACCTCCGCGCCGGCGTCATCGAATAGGGATTGCATTGCCTGGCACTTGGCAACAGGCTCCAACTTCTCGGCCATCCTTGGGCCTCCTTTACGAACCCGAGCCGAGGGCCGGGAAGTTGCCGCCCGCGGTGGACTTGGGATCGCGCCGTTTGAGTTCGGCGCAAATCTGGTTGTACATCCACTTCAGATCACCGTAGGTCGTACCGTGGGGCAGGTTGCCCGATGCCGCATATTGCGACAGCCGCCGGCACGCGCTACCGAGATCATGGGCGGAGTTCTTGCTGGTGTCCTTGATGTCGGACGAGAATTTGTCCTTGGCGGCCTGGGTGACACCCTTGTACTTCGGCGCCGGCTTCCTCTCAGCCTTGCGGATGCGTTCGATGGATGCCGGGTCCTGGCGTTCGTCGGCCTTGATGACCACGAACCGCATTCCAGAGGCGGGACCGCTGACGATGTCCACCTCGGGAATCTCGGCGTCGAACATCTCTCGCGCCTTCACAACGCCCTCTTCCTCGGGGTCGATTCCGTCAGTCATGCGTCGTCTCCTATCGGGGCCGGACGTATCCGTCTCTTTGCCCCTCCATCCATCGACCAACCGTCCGCCTTCTGGCTGAGAACCATCTCGAACCCGGGCTCATCGAGCAGCCCGCCCAGCACCCAGTACCCGGACTTGATGACTTGTTCGTTGCCGTCGATGTCCTTGGTCACCCAGTCGGGTGCGCCGTCTGGCCAGATGTAGCTCTCCACGATCTCGGCGTGCCCCTCGACGCCAGCGTGGAACCAGCCCACCCGGCGGTGCTTCCGTACGTAGTCCCACGCCACGCGCTCGAGGTTTTCCTTGCTCATCCACTCTTTGTGGCCGTCTGCCCGGTCGGGGTAGTAGGCGACACCGAGCACGAATCGCTTGGGGTTGTCGGGCGCGGCCAGCCGCTTCTCGACGGCCTCGGGTTCGTTCTCGACGGGAGAGGTCAGGGCGGCCAGCGAGGCCACGATGTTCTGGGCCACTTGCTCAGGCGTAAGCCCCTGAGCGTCGGCCGCCGCCTGGACGTCGCCCAGCGTCAGGTTGGCGTCGTTGTCGTGGTCATCGGTCGGGCTGCCGCCCGCGAGGGCGCATCCGCAGCTAACACACAAGGCCAATCCTCCTGGGAGGCTAAGAGGCGGAGATGTACGGCGGTCCCGCGGTGTTGCCGGGGACGTTCATGTGTCCGACTGATCGCTCGCGCCCGGCTGGTCAGGAAGATCGGCGGGACTGCAACTGCACCGGCATCGCGGATGCTGGGGGGGCTCCGAGACACCGCCGGGGAAGTCCTCACCCAGCGCGATGATCCCCGCGTCCGCGTTCGCCTGGCAGTCGTCGCAGGGATCGGCGGCCACAAGCCACTCAACCCCGGTGACCCCGTTGGCGGCGTAGGTCTGCATCGACGCCTGGGAGGACGCCCGGCAGGCTTCGGTGTCAGCGATCATGTAGGCGCGGGAGGCGTCACCGCCGACGTAATCCCGGAGACCCATGGCGATAGAATCCATCGAGGCACCCGAGGCCACCCCTGCGGCGATCTGAGATCCGATCTGGTCGATGGTGGACGAGGCGAGACCTTGGAGCGTGAACCCGAGGCCCGAGAGCACCGCGTCCAGCCCGGGATCGCTGATCGTCGCCGCGGCGCCGGCCCATCCGGGCGTCCACGCCCCCCAGTCGGTGGATTGCATCGCCGGGGGAAGATTGCCCGCCTGGTTGGCGCTGAGGTTGGTCGGTCCTGCCTTGGCGACCCGCGTGGGGATCTGGGAGGCCGCGATCAGTGCCCCACCCATCCAGGCATCCCTTACTGCTGCAGTAAGGATAGGCTCCAAGGTATCCATATCGAGGTCGGCAGGGGAAGGATGGGCGAGCCACGCACTCCCCGCTGGCAAGCTGTCCGCCAACGCCTTTGCGATCAGCGGGGCGTAATGCCCCACGATCTGCCCCATGAGCGCGTCATGGGGATGCTGGGCCTTGGTCACCCGAAAGGGTTTTCGCGCGTCGCGGCCTCCGCGAAGATCGCGTCCACCTGAGCCCGGGTGGTGGCACCTTCCAGCGCCTTGGTGATGCGTTCCAACACATCATCTGGGATCACCGTCGAGGCGAACGCCCGGAGCGGCTTACCGGCCTTGACCCGGTTGCGGGCGAAGTCACGCCAGCGGGCGAGCTCCTTGGCGACCGCTTCCTCGTCGTCCTCATCCTCGCCTGTCCCGAGGTCGTAGCCCGTCATCCCGGTCTGAGCGGTGACGCCCGCTGTCTCGCTCTTGGCGACGGCCGGAATGGTACTGGACGGCGGTGGGTTCAAGTTCTCGGCCTGCGGGAAGCGTGGTTCGTCAGGATTGAAGGCCGCCACCGTGGCACCCGGAGTGTTCAGCGTCTTGCCGGGAATCAGGCCGGCCACAGCATCGATCGGCTTGACGCCAGTGTCCACCAGGGGAATGCTCTCCACTGGTGCCCCCGTCTCGGGGTCGATCGGGCCAGCGATGGCCAGCATGTTGGCGGCAGGAATCCAGCCACCGTGGGCGGTGATAAGTCCACGGGGCAGGGGTCGCTCATTGTCAACGGGAAGCCCGAACATTTCCGTACGCATGTCGTCAGGGCCGACGGCCGCGTGCTGAATGCCGATCGCCCAGACCTGAGCCTCAGAGACGCGATCCTCCTTCTCGGCGGCGTAGGTGGTCTGCATCTTCACCGGCAGCCCCAGGTCGTTCTGGAGGTAGTCGGTGAAGATGCCGTCGACGTGCTCCGCGAGGGGCCGGTCAGAGACGCGCTCCTGCACATCCATCTGGGTGTCGGCGGTGGCGCGGTTCACGTCCTGGGTGATGCCCACGTCCTCGGGGACCACGCCAAAGGCCGCACACGTCTTGCGGGCCAACCAGAGGTAGGCGTCCTCGTCGAACGCCTGCTGGCGGTTGGCGGTGAACCTGAAGCCCGACGGGACGATGTGAACCTGAACCTTGACCTTCTGGTCCTGCCCGAGCTTGGCGTTGAGCCGATCTTCGAGTTCCTGCTGGGCCGCGGGGTCGGTCATCTCGGACGGAGCCTCACCGAAGCCGCCGGGGATGTTGCCGTCCGTCCAGTAGTCCAACAGCCCCATCGTCATCCGCATGTCGGTGTTGGCGGTGAGCAGCACGTCCTCGATGGGTGCCTGCCCGTAGGGGCTGTCCGGACGCGGCCAGAACGGCTGGTAGATAAGGTCGGTCGCCTGCTGCCAGTCGAAAGGCAGCCCCAGGACGAACTGCACGAAAGCGGGGGCCGGAGGGGTGGGGGTGCGGCCGTCATAGTCCACCAGGGGGGCGATGCTGGTCCCGTCCACCACGTCCAGCGCATAGACGCGACCGCTCACGTCCCGCCGCTTATACAGGCTCCCGGCGTCGTAGGTGAACATGTCCCAGAGGTACTTGGCGATAAATGACTTGTAGGGCGTGATCCCATCTGGCCTGGCGATGGCCGCCCTTCCCGCCTTGATGGCGGAGGTCAGGTCGCCACTCTCCCCGTCGGCGGGTACAATGGACCAGTCGAACGACCGGAAGCTGTCGATGCGCCGCTTGCGACAGATCCGCGCCCAGTCGTACGAGTAGCAGATCTGTCCGATGGTGTCGAAGCTCACCAGCCCGTTCCGGGGCCGAGTGGAGATGTTGAAGCCGGTCTGGTAGTCCCAGGCCCTCGGCTCGCCGCCGTAACTCAGCCACGGTGCCAGCGGCGTCCCCGGTGAGAACGGGCGCTGGTAGCCCATGCCCTGAATGTCCATGCTCGCCTGCGTCGCGGGGTCGGGGCTCTTGCCGGCGTTGGGCACGAAGATGGTCGAGGCAGCCTCCTTGGCCACCCGGGTCACCTGGAAAGGACCGATCTTCACGCTGCCTCCTTGGGCTCGTTACAGAGCGTGCATAGGCCGTCTCGCCAGAGGTGGTGGCCGTTCGGACGTCCGGGGCAGGTGGTCGCCGCCCTAGCCTCGGTCTGAGCGGCCAGGAAGGCGAGGTAGTTCTCGCCAGCCGCCCCACCCGCGAGGTTGAGCCACGAGACGGCCCACACTAGGGCGTCCATGCGCCCCGGGGACCACCCACTCTCAGGGGTCCACGAGATGAGTTCGTCCTCGAGCTTGGCCAACTGCCCGACGTGGTGAACCCGGCCCTGCTCGTACAGGGCGGCCACAGGCTCGGCACGCTGGCGCTTGGACCGGCTGGCGGTGACGATCTCAACCGGGACCGTCTTATCCACGGCCTTGATGGTCTCCACCACCATGAGGCCGCCGTAGTTGCCCTCAGCGACGATCTTGTCGGCGCCGAACTCGCGGTAGGCCGCCACAGCGCGACGTGCCCACTCGGCGGGGGAGGCGGTGACCGTGCGATCCGCGAGCACGTAGCCGTGGCCATCGATGCCCTTGCCGACGACAACGATGCCGCACTCATCGGCGCCCTTGCTGTCGGACCCGCTCGGGTCCACCCCCACCACCAGGCGGCGCATCTCGGGGGGAACCTCGACGCGACCAGTCAAGAGCCTGCCGTCGTCACCCTCACGGTCCCGGAACAGTTCCAGGGTCCACAAGGCGCCCGGCACGTCCTCTAGCAACTCTGCCATCAACTCCTGGCGCCCGATCCGGGTGCCCTCATACGTTCCGATGGTCTGCTGCCGGTACAGCGGGGTCAGGTTGTCAAGGTTGTCGTAGGTCGTCCACGTCACCGTTCGCGTCGTCGGAAGCGAGCGGATCACCCGGGTCAGGGCGTTCTGCTGCGGTGTCGTGGTCACCACCACTCTCGGGTCGGTGCCCTCGCTCATGGTCAGCATGAGCATCGTCCAGGCGGTGTCCTGAGCGTCACCCTTGCGGGCGTCTGTCCAAGCCGCCACCTCATCACACCAGGCGGTGTCATGGCCAGGGCCGCGGAGAGAGGCCGGCACCTCGGCGCTGTAGGTGTGAGCTACGGCGCCGTTCGGCCAGGTCACCTGTGACATCGTCGGATGGTAGACGGGCCGGAAGTCGTCAAAGCTACAGGCGAGGATGCCGCTCGGCCCCTCGACCATGACATCTCGGACGGCCGCTGGCGTCCTTCCAACTAGGGCGATGCTCTTGGCCCGCCCATTCCTGACCCGGTCGTTGATCCACTCGGCGCCGGCCCGCGTCTTCCCTCCCCGCCTGCCGGCGAGGATGTACCAGACCACCCAGACGCCCTCGGGCGGATGCTGGAGGGTTCGCGCGTGCTTCCCGAAGCCGTCGTGGGGCTTGCCGTCGCAGTCGGGGCGGTCGCAGTACCAGCGAGATCGGGCACGGGCGGGAGGATCGAGGGCGTCGGCCTGTAGCGTCCAAAGAGACAAGCGGTTTGCCTCCGTGGGACGGTCCCGGCCGTCGGGGCGGCGCCTACGTCCCTTGCTCCTGGTTCCGATGGTGACAGGTGGGTTACGCCTGGCAGCCGTGCTCCCCGACGGTTGGTCCGGTTCGTATGGCGCCCCCGCGGGGAGTCGAACCAGCGGCCACTCGGTTAAGAGCCGAGCGCTCTGACCTCTGAGCTACGGGTGCCTGGCGCGTGGTGCACCCGGCTGGAGTCGAACCAGCGGCCCACCGGGTAAAGGCCGGCAGCTCTGTCCGCTGAGCTACGGGTGCATGGTACCCAGGGGAGGGGTCGAACCTCCGACCTCCGGCATATCAGGCCGACGCTCTGTCCGGCTGAGCTACCCGGGCCCGTAGTGCGCCTGCCGCTCGCGTGGCGCGGTTCGAGGCCCACCTGCCGTGTGGGCGACGCACCGCCGTCAGTGTACCGTGGCTGCCTCGGCTGGGATCGAACCAGCGACACGCCGGTTAACGGCCGGGTGCTCTACCGCTGAGCTACGAGGCAAGATCCCGGCCGTCGGGGCGGCGCAGCGGGCCCGTTTCGTCCTGGCGCGCCGGTTGCCCGGTCTTAGGATGGATTCCGCTGAACGCCGTTGTCCCCGACGGTTGGTCCGGTTCTTAGGTAGGGCGGATCGCCTCCATCAGACGGGCACTGATCCATTCCGTGTAGGCGGGGGGGATGGCTTGTCGTGCCTCGTCCACGGTCATCCAGTCGATCCCCATGGCGGGGCCGAACTCGCTCTCCGGGTAAGTGCCGCCATGGTCCCGTGGGTGCTCCCCGCGCTGGTGGCAGCATCGGGGGAGGAGCACGGCCCCGGTCAGCCACGGCATCTCAAAGTAGCGGTGGGACCGGACGGGGATGCCGAACATTGAACCGCAGAGCATCACGGGATGGATTAGTTCGCGGCGGGCGTCGGGCACGTTCTCGATCACCCACGGGCGCCCGGTGGCTGCGAGATGCTGCCGCACGGGGGCAATCAGCCGTGGATGCGCGTCCCGAGACCCCCGCCAGGCCGTCACGCCTGCGTACGCTTGGCAGGGTGGAGATGCGTGCATGGCAACGAAACGCTCGGAGTAGTCGTCCAACCACGGGAGTAGCTCCATGGCGTCGGCTCGATGGAACTCGAACGGGTAGTGGGGCTGAGGCTTGATGTCCACGCCCACCACCTCGAAGCCCGCGCGGTGGTAACCGACAGCGGCGCCACCCGCTCCACAAAACAGGTCCAGAAGGCGGGGCCGGGTCATGCCGCCTCCTCGACGGCCCTGAGCACTCGCTCGGCCTGCTCTCGTTTCGGCTCACTCAGATAGGGCCAGAGCGCCTGGAGTGTGGCGATCGCCTCCGAGTGGCCCATGTAGACGCGGTGGATCGCGCGACGGTTGGGCGCTCGCGCTGGCCGCAGTGTGATCGCGCCAGGGCGCCCGACCGCAGCTCGGAACCGAACTAGCGGGCGAGGGTCCACCTGTTCAATGTCGAGATGGACAACAACCGCCCGGCCGGGACGCCTGTCTCGGTGGACCGACACAGACCCCTCACCGTCGAAGAATCCGGCCGCCCAGGCAAGATCAACGTCAGAGCCCATCGCGGCCCCGCCAGCCCCGCAGAACAGGTCGAGCAGCCTAGGCTTGCTCACGCTTCCCCCACCGTGCCTTGGCCGCCTTCCGTGCGGCTTCGGATCGTTGCTCTGGGGTGAGATGGGAGGCACGAGATTGACCGCCACGGCGGCCCGCCATGGCTTTCAGCGGGACGATGGCCTCGGGATTGTGCCGGGTCATGTCGCCCACGTTGACGCGGGTGGGTGGCGGCACCAGACCGCCAAACTTGCCGGGTCGCCGCGAGCACGTCGGGCGATGGAGCAAGGACCCCCGCGTCTCGGAAGCCCCACACTCGTCACAGTGGGTTGGGTTGCTACGCATCTCTGCTACGCAGCATAGCAGGTTTGCTACGCATCCACGATCCGCAGATGCCGGGCGAGCACCCGCCGTAGCACGTCCTGCCGCTCAGGCTCCAAACCCGCCTCAGGATCAGCGAGGACCGCCAGCCACACGGCCACCATCACGGCCGAACGCTTCTCGTCGATCACGACCACCCGCTCTTCCAGATTCAGCCGGGCGATGTCTACCAGGAGCTTCCCCGCCGCCGCCAGCGCCCGTTCGTAGATCGCGACCTCTGACCGGAGCTGTTCGCCCCCCTTGTCATCGGTGAACCGGATCTCCGTCAGCCGGGCGACCGCCTCCCTGGCGTCGTCCTTCATCTGCATGAGTTCACCGGCCAGGGATTGCAGCGCCCCGATGGTGTCCACCACGGGCTCACTCTTGCCCCCGCCGAGCAATGCCCGGCTCTCAGCGAGCCTCAGAGCTGCCTTCGCTTTCACTTGGGGAGCAGAGCCGCCGTGCATCCGGCAAACCGTCGCCCCCGAGTTAGCCCACGATCGACAAGCCGTCCCGTCGCGCCTGGTAGCCGAGCACCTCATGAGGTCAGGACACCGTATGGGGTCAGGAGGCCAAGAAGTAGTCGCAGTCTCGCCGACGGCGGGGGTCAGTCCGAGCCCAACGCTTCCGCATAGCCCTCGCTTTGGCTCCGGCATCGCAGTCAGGGCAGTCGTGAATCCAGAAGCCTTCCATAACCCCCCCGCCTCCTTGGCAAGTGGGGCACCGCGACCCAGGAAGGATCACACACCCGTCCATGGCTATGGGGGTTACCTCCTTGGTCACGCCCTCCCCTCCTGTCCCACCGGGATCACGGACGGGTTGCCACCCCCTGCCTCGAAGTGAGAGGCGCAAGAGAGGGTGAGTACCCCCCAGAGGGTGTGTTGGATGACGGCGGGGTTCTTGCATCCACCGAGGATGAGGCCATTGCCTGCTCGGGTGCCAGAGCATCGGGCTCCGACGGGAGGGGTGCGATAGACGGGGCTAGGTGCGGGCATCGGCCATCCCGTGGAACTTCGGCGGGAGTGGCCGTCCCTCATCTCGACGCGGAGGCTTGACCGCCTCCCCCAGCACGACGCGGTTTCCCGTGAACGGCAGCCCGAACGTCGGCCCGTGAGGGGTGGTCCGGGAGCGCCAGGAGGATCGACGGGTACGGCTCACGCTTCCTCCGCACACTTGGCCGAGCAGAACTCGGACACCAGCGAGGCGGGCCGTCCGTACACCTTCCCACAACCCTTGCAGACGGTGGGCCGGGGAGCGTGGAGCTTGGCGTAGCAGATCGGAGAGCCACACAGCGGGGTGGGGGTCTTGGCGAGCACGGTCACCCGTAGTCCACAGCCTCCCGCACAGTCCCGCTCGATCCACAACCGCTGCTCAGTGAGGGTAGGCACGGGGCGCCGTGGCCTCCCGCTTCCGCTTGGCAGCGAGTACCTTGCGGACGGTGGCCTGTTGTGCCTGCTCATCGAGGTAGGCTCTGATCTGCTCGACCCTTGCCGCCTCTGCCTGAGCGATGCGCTCGACCCTGGTCATCGCTCCACCCACGGCATCCCGTCGCTACGGTATGGCCCTTGGATGCGCTCTCGGGAGGCTTCGTCGTCCAGTTTCGCTGCGGCTAGTTCCACCGAGCAGTCATGGCAGGGTTCGCCGGGTTGCCCGTGGAGCGCCAAACGCTTACCGTGGGCGCAACACCCCTTCGGGCCGGGAAACGTCGTCATGGTCCGTCTGCCCCTCCGAGCGCCCGGACCTCCGCCCTGACGGCGGCTCCGTAACTGCGCCCCACCTCGATGCGTAGCCCGATGGAGGCAATCCGCTGGCGGAGATAGCGCACCGCAGCCTCAGCCACGATCGCCTGTTCCTCCTGGGGTGCCGCGGCAATCCGGGCGAGATGGCGGCGGAGGTCCATGGCCCCGTTCGCGTTCACAAAGGCGTTGCTCTCGGCCAGGTCGGCAGCCAGCCGCTTGCGGGCTGCGTCCACGTCGGCCTCTTTGAGCGCCGAGACTACCCCGTCGAGCTCTGCCCCCAAGTGGGAGAGCTGGACGACTACCTCATTCGCGGTGAGCAGGGTGTCCCTAGCCATCACCTAGATTCTAGCACACCCGTTCGCACCGGGGAGCCTCCGGGTTGCGGTCCCGGAAACCCTGACGCCGCCCGGCCGGTGGATGAATCGCTCACCGTTCGTCCACCGCATACTCCACCCACAACTCGGGCGGGTAGCTGATCCACTTGCCCCGGTGGCGGAGGCGGAGCTTGCCGTCCACGATCTCGGCGTCCGTCGCCTCGATGTGTTGGGTGAACTCCCGCCCGTCTTTGTCCCGACAGTGGATCACGTAGACGACGGACTTGCCCACTCACTGAGCCTCGTCAGACTTCACCCACGCCTTGGCGAGAATCCACAGGATGCCCCACAGTCCGAGGGCACCAACGAGCAGGCCCGCAGCGGCGGCGCAGAGAACTACCCAGATCATCGGATCAACCCCAGGGTGAGCGCAGACAGGCACCCCGGCGCTGGCGTTGGGCTCGGCGTCGGGGTGGGGGCTGGCGTCGGTGCGGGTCCGGGTGTCGGCGGAGGCGTCACGCTCCCGTGCAGCGCCTCGAGCTCCGCGATCAGCGCGGGCCAGTTGACGCTCGGGTCGTCGGCGTCGAAGATCACCCAAGCATCCGTGGGGTTCGCAGCCTGCCATGAGGCCGTCGCCCACTGGAGCGCACCCCAGGTCACGTACTGGTACTCGCCCTGGGCGTTCCAGCCGATGAGCAGGATGTCGTGCCCGTCGTTGGGGTCAGGAGGGGGTGGGTTGTCCCACGGCTTGCCCGCCTCGAAGTTGGCCTCAGCGTCGTCGCCCAGTAGGCAGCCCACCAGGACACCGCCAAACTCCAGGGCGACCGTCTGCACTTCGGGCAGCGGCACCTCAGCGTACCCCGCGATGATGCCGTTCTTCCACAGGAATGCCAGCCAGGTGGCGTTGTCCACGCCCTCATCGGGGTTCGGCCCCGGCTCGCCCTGCGCGATCCCATAGGCGAAATAGGTCGCCAGCGTGCCCGCGTACTTCGGCTCACCCAACGTGTCCTCGACCGATACGTTGCCGACCTTCGCCATGTTGTAGTGGTCGGTTGCGGCGGCTCCGCAATCCCCGTACTGGTCGTTTCCTTCCATGCCCCAGGCGGTGATATTGTGGGTGCCGTCCCAGGTCGCCGGGGGTGCTTCCGTGGCCCACGCACGACGGAAGCGCGACAGCGCCAAGCGCGGCTCATGGCTCTCGCGCAGTCCGCGCTTGCCTGCGATACGACGGGGAACCATGGCGTCAGGCTTGGGCACGGTCACTCGTAGTCCCTCCGGTTGCGGTAATCGCAAAATGCGTTGTAGGCGATCAGCCGGGCCAGGTAGACCGTGCGCGCCCAACTGTCCAGCGGATGCACCCCGGCGTCAGCGTCGGCCGTCATCGCAGCCTCCGCGTCCATGAGCCAGAGGTACCAGCGTGCTTGCTCAACGTCACGCATGACGGTGACATCTGCTTGCACCACGGCTCCTCGGAAGTCCCAGCCGAACACGCGATCATCCGTCGCCAGCTACGCAGGCCCGTGCGTTGCACGTCACCACCTCGGCGTCCCGGCCGGGGGTGCATTCCATCTCAATCTTCGCCTCCGCGTGGGCACCGCTGAGCGTCGAGGAATACGCGCCCAGCCGGTGCGTCCCGTCGGGCTCGGTCACCCGGACGTGGAAGTGCGGGCCACCTCGCGGTGGGCGGTGGCGAGGATCGTAGTTGGACACCCTAGTCCTGCTCCATCCCGCGCCCAATCTCTACCAGAGCGACCAAGGCTACTGCCGCAGTAAGGATCAGCGCCGTGGTGGTCAATGCTCCGTGCTCCACTCCAGGCCGTCCTCACCGTAGTCGTCGCCGTCGAACGCCGGGAGGATGATCGACGGGTACGTCTCGTCGTCATCCAAGTCCGGGGGGTCGGCGGGGCGCGGGGTCGCCGGCTCTTGGGCTGCCCGGTCAGCCGGGGAGAGGATCACTTGCGAGCCACCACCCGCGCACGGCGAGCCAACTCGGCGGCGGATGCGTTCTGGAACCAACCGGCGAACAGCGAGACGAACAACGCGCCCCCACCTAGCGCCAGCGTCACCCACGGCGTCAGCGACGGGTACGGGGAGACGTACTGTAAGATCGCGCCACCAGCCGCCACCAGCGTCACGGCGATCCCGTTGACCCACGAGAGCACATCGTAGACACCGGCGGGAACAGGGATGCTCACGGACGCCAGATAGGTGTGCCCGACGAACGCCACCAGGGCGATGAAGCCGAGGACGGAGCCCGCGATCACGTCGGCCTGGGAGTTACCAAAGCCCCGCACGAAAACGAGGACGGCGGCCTGTGCTCCCACGAGGACCGACAGGAACACGTAGAGATTGATTGTCTTGGCTAGAGCTGCGCGCATGATTCCCTCACTTCCCTTGGTTTCTCGGTACAAAACTCCAACGGGAGCGCGGTGTGCTTGGCCCGCACGCCCGGAACTGGCCCTTGGTGCGGGCATCCGCCATAGAGCCCCTTGGCCGTGTTGCAGTTATGGCAGAGCAGTTGAAAGCGGCCGTCCTTGGGATAGCCGTTCCTTGCCAGCCACAGATAGATCGCGCGACCGTAGCCCTTGAGTTCGCGGCGGTGCGCCTCGCCGTCATTGAACACGTGATCGATCGCCAGGAACTCCGGGGTCGTCTCTCCACAGCAAGCGCAGGCACCGCCGTACTCAGCCAGAACGCGCTCGCGACGCCTGCGCGCCCTTAGAATATTGCCCTCCCGGTGCTTACGGGAGTACGCCTGGCTTTGTAGGTTGTATTTGCGGGGGTTCTCGACGTAGCGCCGTTTGCGATCGGCCTTGACGCACTCTTTACACACGGAGTGATGGCCGTTGCCATGCGTGGCATCCGGGTAGAACTCGGCGTCGTCTTTGTCCGTCTGGCACTTGCGGCAGAAGTACACGGCTACCAGCCCTCGACCTTCCGGTCTTGGCAGAATATCTGCATTGGGAAGGTAACGCCGTGTTCCGGGGTGGCTATCCAGAACGCCTGGTTGGCGGGCTCAAAGTCGAAGTTGTGTCCGTAGGCGAACTCGTCATAGCCCTTGAGCGCCCCCCCCGCGATGATGCCGCGGGACGGCAACCAGATGTGCTGGTGCCAGTGACCCAGCACCATGATATCGAACGGCTGGTCCGACGACATCGCACGCCGGGTCTTGCGGCTCGACCCCAAGAGGAGCGGCGACAGCGCGCCGGCGATCCCCGTCCCGCCGTGGAACTGGTCGCCATGAGTGAGCACGTACCGCACACCGTAGCTCTGCACGTGGCAGTCCATGCCGTCGGGAATCTGGAACGTGACCGCCTTGGACCCGGAGAAGTGTTTGGCGAGGTGACAGTACATGAGCCACTCGAAGGTGTCCCACGCCCTGTTCTTGTAGATCGGCTTGCGGCTCTGCCGCCCGTGGTTGCCGTAGGTGCAGGCGACGTGAACCTTGCCGTACTCGGTGGCCAGCCGGTCGATCGCGGCGGCCAGCAAGTCCTCCCAGAAGTCAACCGACCGGAGGATGGGGGCCTCGTTCGTCTCCCGAAGCTCCTGGTGGATGATCCCCGAGAAGATGTCCCCGCCGAACATCAGTAGGAACCCGTCGTAGGTCAGGCCGGAGAGGAACTCCCGAGACAGCATGATCGTCGTCTCGATGCAACGCTTCAGCCGGGAGACGGCGATCTCGCGGTTGTAGGCGTTCAGCCAGTCGATCTCCTCTGGCCGTGTAACCTCATCGAAGTGGGTGTCGGTCAGGAGCAGCGTCGGGGTCGCGTGAAAGACGCCCCGCTTGGCCTTGGTCGCCATCCACTTAGGCGGCGTGATCTCTCTGGCAAGCGTGCGACCCGTGGCCTCGAGTCTGCGGGCTAGGTCGTCCCGCTCGGCGCTGACCGAACGCAGTCGCCGCTCGGCGGCCTTCGCCTCAGCGAGCTGACGCTGGAGCGAGATGGTGGCGCGCTCTAGTTCCTCAAGCCTCGAGAACTCCGCGAGGTCAGCCACGGGCGGCGTGCCCCTTGTGGAAGTGTTCGGCGATGCACGTCTCACCCACGGCCGGAGCGCCATCTGGATCGGCCGCCGTCCAGCGGGCCATCGTTCGGAAAGAGACGCCCTTTAGGCGCGCCGCATGGATGTCGGCGAGCCGGGGGTGAACACAGACCTTACAGGGAGGCTTGGCCGCAGCGGCGGCGAACTCCTCGAGGGTGCTCAAACCGCATCGCCTCCGTCGCACTCGCAGCCGAAGGTCATCGGAGCTTCCTCACGCGGACGATCGCACCCAACGGGATGGCAAAGCCGCCGTCATAGATGCACGGTCGCCTGCGAAACTCACCCCGCGTCTGGGTGAGCACCAACCGCCCCCGCCTGATCTCGTGGAGAAACCCTACGGTGAGGTACGTCCCCACGTCGGCCGCCGCCTTGCTGATATCCTTGGCCGTCGCCCATGCGGGCGAGGCTAGCGAGGCCGAATCGTCCCACTCCACCTGAACTCGTGTGCCCCGCTGGATGGCCTTGAGGTCAGCGGTCACGCGGATGCCCTCCCGGTGGGGTGGTGGGGCGGAGGTTTGCAGGCAGGCAGGAGGTCCCTATTCTCCCGTCCACGCCTCCGCCCCTGGGGACCAAGAGAAAGCGGGCCGGGGTGTTGCCCACACGCTCACCCGGCCCTTGACGCCGCGCATTTCCCCCGCCGCGATCTTGGCGCCCGTCAACGACGCAGGGGTGTGGCAAAGAGAGACGGCGGGAGCGGAAGCGCACATCCCCCGAGGGCACAGGGGGTCGCGGGGCCGGAGCGCCGCGTGCGTCATTCATCGCTCACCGCCGCCCGCCTCACCAGACGTCCCCTGGGCCGTAGTCGCAGTCGCAGATACCGCACGGCCCTTCCTCGCCGTTGCCGTGGATGCATTCGTACTCTGCGGGCGGCGCGGCGCCATCTTCAGTGAGGCGGTCCCTAAGTTCATGAGCAATGTCCCGACACGGGGAACACAGCCAGCACTCGCCGGGGTGATACCAAAACGAGGCGGGGCGTCGCTGGCAACGCCAGCACAGCGGCATCGGTTCCTCGTCCCCGTCGGACGGAGCCTCCACAACGAGGCCCCTGGGTACTGAAGTGCCATGGTGATCCCGATCACGAAACCGTTCACCGGGCCAGACGGCGGCCATCTTTCTCCCGCCCCGCGCTTGGGATCGCCTCAAACTCCGCCCCGGCCGCGATCTCGCGCTCCTGGCGGCGTCGCATTTGGCGATCCGTGAGAACTAGGTAGGGAGGCTTAGGCCGTGTATAGGTAATTTGCGGCACCCAAGGAGCTCCCTCACTAACTACCCCTTTGCGGTGTCCTACTAATCTGTGTAGGTTGTCCAGCCCTCGGCGAACGTGAGAGTTGGCATTCCAGCGAGAGGTCCGCATCTCATCGGCAATGGCCGGGCCCTCCCAACCGAGCAGGTACAGGGATACCGCCTGGCGCTGTTTCTCGGTAACCCCGGCGGCCTCGTAGATGTCCTCAGCGTCCCGCCAGCCATGCTCGGCCATGATGCGCTCATTGTCGCTAGACATGAGGATCGGCGGGGGGGCATCCTGATACGCCTGTACGTCGGCGGGCCAGCTGTCCCGGCCCCAAATGAGCGCATCGCAGACAGCCGCGGCCAGCGCCACATCCTCCGGCATCCCCCGATAGGCACGGTCGGGGGAAACGGGCACCCCGCCGCCATCATAGGGGCTGAGACGCGTGTCCTCGGGCCAGGGGGGCGAGGTCATCCCGGTCGCCCACCTCGATCGTAGGGGGAGAGCGTGGCGTCGAGGGACCAGGAGGTCACGCCCCGTCCCCTAGATACTCGCCGCACCAAGCTGCATAAGCGGCCAAATAGTTGATTGCGTCGAGCACGGTGTCATCCTTCCACGGGCCGATCATCCGCGAGAGCTTCACGTCCACCATCGCGGCCACGATCAGCAGCCGCTTCTCGGCCGGGGTTAGGGCGATGAGTTCCACGTCCGTGCCGTGGTGGCCCTGTTGCTCCGAGATGCCCCGCAGCGTCGCGTCCAGAAACGCCGTCCGTAGGTTCGCCTCGGACCATGTGTCCTGGTACTCCCCTCCCCGCTGGTTACTGATCAAGAGACAGCGGTTGAGGGTGGAATCGACTGCGCGGTTAAAAGCGTGGGTACTGACGGTCGGTTTCGGCGCGATCCCAGCGCAAAGCTCGCTGTCGATCTCGCTCCATCCGGCGAGGGGAGAATGGGACTTGCACGAAGGATACTCATACCGGCGCGGTTCCATGGCCTCACCGTCGGGAGGCTCTACCCAGGAGGTGCCGTTCCAGTGGGTGCGCTCGGCGGTCGGGTGGGACGTACATGTCGGGTATTTCCACTGACGCGGGGCAGGCTCGGCTGCACAGTGGTACGGCGGGTCGCCAAGGATCTCGCGATGGCGCCGCCCCGTCGCGGGGTTGATGCAGTCGCACAATTGGGCGGAAGTGTGCTTAGGCATCTAGCGCCTCCAAGAACTCCGCCCAGGTGGGATACCGCTCCCATTCGCCTAAGCTGTGGAAGATGTTCTCGGCGGGGCCGACGATGACAAGGGGCGACGTAACCGCGCCACACTCACCGTTCCAGAGCTTGCGGTCCCGGTGGAAGCCCCACGCATAGCCGCTCTCGAAGTGGCGTCCGCCCCTGCCCGACTGCGGCGGGGGTGCCGTGAAGGCCACGAACACGTCGCAAGCTTCGATGTCCTCGATGTCATCCTCTGCGAAGGGTCGCGCCTGTTCGACGGGGACGGGGCCACCCGACTGCACCAGACGAGCAGCCTCCACCCCGTGCACCTGATGCTCACCGAGGAGCCATCGGGCGGGGACGGTGTGTCCTCGTGCCTCTAGGTCAGAGCGGTAGCCGCAGAGTTCCTCTCGGCGGTTGTACTGGGCGGCGAGATAGAAGATCATCGCTGACGCGGGTCGCCCCGCTTGATGGTGACCCGAAGGTCCCATGCGTCAGGGATCGACGTGACGTCGGTTCCACCCTGGGCACGGATGATCGAGCAGAACTCCTCAAGGTCGGCCACGCAACAGGACCGTCGCTCAATGTAGCCCCCGGCCCAGGGGTAGATCTTGGTGGTGGCCACGGGTCCGTGATGGCCACACCGCACGGTTACCTCCGTGCCCGCCTCAATGACGGTTGCCTCGGCCACCTCCAGTTCCGTGGGCGGCTTTGCCTTACGTCGCACGTATCTCCCTCCGTTGGCGCGCGGTCTCTGCGGCTTGCTTGACCTTCCCGTCCTCCCGATGCCGTGAGCGGACCATCCGTCGGATGTCGGTCCGGCTCGGTCCCGGCGAGGGGACAGGGCGGGGCTTCTCGGGCAGGGCGTCAGCCTTGACCCTTGCGGAGTTCCATGCGTCTGCCTTGACCTGTGCCGCCTCGATGTGAGACGCAAGAGCCGCCCCGCTCAGGGAGGGTCGTTTGCTGCGCTTGGGGGCGGCTCCTGATCTCACAGACGGCATCCTATCACGCCGAACACCCGTGCGCTACCCCTTTCGGGAAGATGGCCACACATTGGCCGCCGGCCGTGCTATGCTCCCCCCGTCGTATTCGGACCAGCGGGAGGCAGGCCGTGCCCAGTCAACCCCGGATGAGGACGATCCGCCGATGTAGGGCGCGGCTCGCCGCCCTCGCGGTGAGCAGGTTCATCAACGAGCACGGGGTTCCGCCGACCTCCCTCCAAGTGGGGGTGGCGTTGGGGATGAGCGAGAGGACCGCCCGCCGGCGTCTTGCCGACGCGAGGACGCTGGGGCTCATCGTGGAGGGGCCATGGCCCGCGAACATGCCCCTGCCGGGGTCGCCAGCATGAGCGCCTGTGACGGCGGCTGCGGTCGCACCGTGGAGGGGCGGTTCCACTACTGCCCGGTGTGCGTCGCCCTCCGGGAGATCGAGCAGAACCACCAGTACCGGAGGCGTCGGGCTCGCCAGCAGCACGGAACCCGCTGCCGCTGCGGCGCTGATCTGTTCGGGGAAGCCAAGTTCTGCCCGTCCTGCCGCACCATCCGCCGACAAGAGGCGTGGCGAGAGCACCACCCTGCCTCAGCCCCCAAGCCCACGCCCCCACCCCGCGCCGCCTTCCTGTGCGAGCACGGCCGGAGCTGCCCCTACCGCTGCCGGAAGTGCGGGCTGCACGTCTCCGACGCACTCCCGGACATCTACTGGCTGGGGGAGAGCCTGAGCACCCGCCACCTGTGTGCGGTCTGCGAGAAGGAGCAGACGGACGGTCACGCCCTGGTCTGCGCCCCCCGGACCGCCGGGGAACAGATCACGGCGGAGAGCAGCGTCATCTACGTCCCGGAGCGCACCTGGCACCCGCCGTCTCAGGCGAGGCAGATCTACTCCTGGGGGCACAATGGCCAGCGGGGGGCGACGGCATGAGCGGCCCCCTTGCCGCTGGCCTCGCCCTGATCGCGCTCGGGCTCTACCTGCTCTGCCCCTCGCTGTGGGTGATCGTTGCCCTGGTATTCGGGGTGGCTGTGTTCGTAGGGTTCGATTGGAGCACAGAAGGCCATCCGCATGGCTGAGCAGTACGTCAAGGTGGAAACGCGCATCCTCGGTCACCCAAAGTTCCTTGGGCTCTCCATGGCCGCTCGAGGTGTCTGGTTGACAGGGTTGCTCTATGCCAAGGGTCAATTGACCGGGGGCCGCGTTCAAGCGTTCGCCATGGACTTTGCCACGGGTTGCGGTCCCGCTGAGGACGAGTGGATTCAGGAACTACTCGAACACGGGCTCTGGGCGGTGGCTGGCGATGGCGACGGGTGGGTGATCCACGGATACTCAGACCACCAGACAGACCCGGACTTCGCCGCGATGGGACGGCATTCCGCCGCCTCCCGCCGTGCACGCTATGGGACAGCCCAACCCCCAGCACCCGAACGCATCCCGAACGATCCTTCGGTACCCGTTCCGAACGTAGTTCGACCGAACGTCCCGAAGGAAACAGAGACAGGAGACAGGAGACAGGAGACAGATATACACGTCTCCCTCTCTCCCGATGACGTGACGCGCATCTGGAACGAGAACCGGGGACCGTTGCCTGGGCTCCGCAAGACACCCGAGACGGGGGAACTCGCTCGTCTCTTGGAGCGGGCGCTGGTATGGTTCACCGGAGATGCCGAGGCGATGGCCCGTTCCGTCCGCCGTGTGGCGGGGGATGAGCACTATCAGGCCGAACGGTACGGGTTCCAAGCATGGGCGAGGCACCTTGACCGCTGGGACGACCCCGGGGAGCAGCACATAAATGGCGGCAACTTTATGCCACTTGCCGATCCCCTCCCCGCCGAGATCGACCCCGAGGGGCAGGCGAGAATCCATGAGCTGTTGGCGGGGGCGGGGATGTGAGCGTGGTCATCCACCACGGGGACTGCCTCGTGGTGCTGCCGACGCTCGACGCCGACTCCGTCGGCGCCGTGGTCACCGACCCTCCCTACGGCCTCGGGTTCATGGGCAAGGAGTGGGACGGCGGAGGCGTGGCCTTCGACCCCGCGACTTGGGAGGCTGTGGCCCGCGTCCTGAAGCCTGGCGGGCATCTGGTCGCCTTCGGGGGGACGCGCACCTTCCACCGGCTTGCCTGCGCGATCGAGGATGCAGGGTTCGAGATTCGCGATTGCCTCTCGTGGCTGTATGGGTCTGGCTTCCCGAAGTCGCTGGACGTGAGCAAGGCGATCGACAAGGCGGCGGGGGCGGAGCGGGAAGCAACGCGGGAAGCAACGCGGGAAGCAACGCGGTCCACCACGGCGATCTCATGGGACCAACGAGGGTCGGGGGAGCGCGCACGCTTCGATCTTCCCGCGACCGAGGAGGCCCGCCAGTGGGAGGGCTGGGGCACGGCGCTCAAACCGGCCTGGGAAAGTGTGATCTTGGCCCGGAAGCCGAGATCAGAGAGTGATAGAATAGGCTCATGCCTGTTGCGGTTGTATGCGAGCATTGCGGCGCTGAGTTCAGCGTCAAACCCAAGCGTCTCCGGGGCCGCCGGGTCCGCTGGTGCTCCCTCGGCTGTCGCCGGGCCGCCCAATACGTCGGCCGGTTCGTCCGCTCTGACGGATACGTCGCCGTCCGAGTCGGTGACGACTACGAGCTTGAGCATCGTGTCCTCATGGCTCAATACCTGGGCCGAGCACTGCTCCCTGATGAGCACGTCCACCACCGCAACCACGTCAAGTCCGACAACCGACTGGACAACCTTGTGGTCCTGTCTATCGCGGATCACGCCCGAGGCCATCATCGAGGCCGCGACGAGGGGACGTGGGGCGATGCCGCTTGTCGATGGTGCGGAGGCCCTATTCGGCGCCGTCTCATCGAACTCCGCCGTCACCCGGTCGCTTTCTGCTCTCGGGAGTGCTATCGACGAGGCGCCCATCTCACCGCTGGCCGAGGACGAGGCGCCTCTTAGTCCGCTCTGGGAGCCGATCATCCTGGCCCGCAAGCCGCTCTCGGAGCGGTCGGTGGCGGCAAATGTCCTCCGTCACGGGACGGGAGGGGTGAACGTCGATGCGTGCCGGATTGAGGGGGACGTGCCGAAGCCCGGCAATATCAAGCCGACGAATCTTAGCGGAGCGAACGGCATCTACGGGATCGACAAGCGGGCCACTCGCCAGGCCGAATGGGAGCCCGCGAATGGCGGTCGCTGGCCCGCCAACGTCGTCCTCGACGAAGAGGCGGCCCGGTTGCTCGATGAGCAGGGCGGGGAGCGTCCGAGCGGCTCGAGAGTAGCGGGCGTCCGAACCGGGCTCGGTTACCACGGCGCGAACGGTGACGGCGGACCGGCCATTGAGGGATCGGCGGGAGGTGCCGCCCGCTTCTTCTACACCGCCAAGGCCGACTCCGCCGAACGCTCCGAGGGGTTGGGGAAGCGCAACGCCCACCCCACCGTTAAGCCACTCTCGCTGATGGCGTGGCTGGTCAAGCTGGTGACCCCTCCCGGCGGGACGGTGCTCGACCCCTTCCTGGGGAGCGGGACCACGGCCATCGCCTGCCTCGGCAACGGCTTCTCCTGTATCGGGATCGAGCGGGAGGCGGAGTACGTCGAGATCGCCGCGGACCGCATCGGACTCGGGTGCGAGGTGGTCGCGTGACCCTCGCCCCCCCCGCCGAACTCGACGCCGAGGCCGCGGTGCTCTCGTGCCTGATGATCGCGCCCGACGCGTACTCCCAGGTGGCGGACCTCCTGGAGCCCGACGACTTCTCCGTGGACCGCAACCGACGCATCTACGGGGCCTGTGTGAAGCTCACCGAGGCAGGCTCCCCCGTCGAACTCCTGACCATCATGGCGCGGCTCCGAGAGGTGGGGAAGCTGGAGCAGGCGGGCGGGGTGGAGTACCTGTCGGAACTCTCGCTGAAGATGCCCACCGCGGCCTCGGTCCGTCACTACGCCGAGATCGTGCTGGACCGCTCCCTTCGGCGCAGGCTCCAGGCGACCGGCGAGAGGCTGGCCCGCGAGGCAGTCTCAGAACTCACGCGGGATGAGGTGATCGTCAACGCCGAAGGCGCCCTGCTCGCGGTGCAGGGGCGGACCCCGACGGAGACGGCATCGGCAGACCAGGCGGTGACGGAGTTGATCGCGGAGATCGACGACCGGGGCAAGCGCCAGGGGTCGCACTTCGGGGTGCTCTCAGGCTTTCGCCATCTGGACGCGCTGACCCTGGGGCTGCACCGGGGGGAGATGACCATCCTCGCCGCCCGCCCCTCGGTGGGAAAGACGGCGATGCTCTGCCAGTGGGCGCGGTACGCGGCCGGGGACGGCAAGCGCGTCCTGCTGTGCTCCCTTGAGATGACCCGCGCCCGGGTGATGGAACGCCTGCTCGCCGCCGACGCCGGGGTGGACCTGATGGCGATCCGCGCGGGGCTGCCGGGGGCGGGGCCGAACATCTGGGGGAAGATCGCCAACGCCGGAGCGGTGCTGAGCGAACTGCCGCTCTCCATCGACGACGCGGCGGGGCGAACCATCTCGTCCATCAAGGGCGCAGCGGTGCGGTACGGGAACAAACAGAAAGGCATCGACCTCCTGGCGATCGACTACCTGGGGCTGATGCGGACCCCGGGCCGCCAGCAGTCGTCCTACGAGCGCGTGACGGAACTCTCCGGCGACCTCAAGGCGCTGGCGCGGGAGTTGCATGTCCCCGTGCTGGTGGCGGCGCAATTGAACCGCGCCTCGGCGCGAGAGAACCGCGCCCCCCGCCTTGATGACCTGCGCGATTCTGGCTCCGTCGAGCAGGACGCCGACGCCGTGCTGTTCCTCCACCGCGCCCCCCGTGAGGACGGGTCGGGGATGAGCGACGCCACGGACCTGTTCGTCTCGAAGAACCGCAGCGGGCCACCGGGGAGGGTGCGCCTAACATTCCGACCGCAATACACCAGCTTCTATGAGAGAGCAGAGGAGATGCAGGGATGAACACACCTGTAGGTCACTGGACAGCCTACGACTGGATCTCGTTCGGGATCGGCCTGTTCTTTCTCGCGGTCCTGATTGCGGCCGTGGGGTGGTATCTCGGGGCGATGCTGGTGGAGGCGGGGTGGTGAGCGTCCCCCGCCGTCGCGGCTCTGCGTTCGAGGCTGAGGTGTGCGCGTTCCTGCGAGAGCGGGGCTTCCCCCTGGCGGAGCGTCGGGTGATGGGAGGCTCGCAGGACCGCGGGGACGTGGCGGGAGTGCCCGGGTGGACGCTGGAACTCAAGGCGACCCAGCGAATCGCACTCGCGGAAGCCCTGACCGAGGCCAAGGTGGAAGCGGCCCACGCGGGGACGCTGGACTACGCCGCGATCATCAAGCGCCGGAACCACCCGGTGGCATCCGCCTACGTGGTGATGCCGCTGGACGGGTTCGTCCACCTGCTCAACCGGAGCCAGGGCTCGGCGGCATCCTCGGCCGGGGTCACCATCAACATGGGGCCGCCGCCTGACCCCGGTGTCCGGTTCGTTCCGGTCCCGATGGAGCCGGGAATAA
>Ga0187860_1001137_pt1 | contig 24125 bp, 22 predicted proteins | sample June2016WEW_10_4_FD_132981 | JGI IMG/M metagenome (GOLD analysis project Ga0187860, IMG submission 132981) | Peatland microbial communities from SPRUCE experiment site at the Marcell Experimental Forest, Minnesota, USA - June2016WEW_10_40 | ecosystem: Environmental > Terrestrial > Soil >...
CGGACGAAGGGAGGCACCCGCCGCTCGATTGACTCTACGATCCAGCAAAGGCCCGTCCTCGAAGGCTCAGTGCCCTGTGCAATTTCGATGATCGAGGCTGTACAAATTCGGTGATCCTCGGCAAGACGGCCGACCGCGCTAAAGATGTCGTCCCGAACGTCCTTCGATGGACGCACGAGCCTGACTGAAGGCAGCGGGTATTCCGCTCTCACCCCACCTGGACCGCGTTCGTCGGCAGTCCCGACTCAGCCGACAGCCGTCAACCCGCCGAGGACGTGATCGACGGCGTTCCTTGTCTCGTCGTCGCTGTCCGGCCACAGGTGCCCGTAGGTGTCGAGGGTCTCCATGGCTGACTGGTGCCCGAGGCGCTTTTGGACGGCCTTCACCGAGCACCCCCGGAAGATGAGAAGCGAGGCGTAGAAGTGCCTCAGGTCATGGAACGTTGCCCACCCCGGGAGGCCTGCCCCTCTCGCAGCTCGGTGCCACATGTCGCCGGCCGTATTGCGCCGTAAGGGATTGCCGAGCGTGTTGGTAAAAGCCAATCCCGCCGGTCCGGGGCCGTAGCGGGCCAGGTGTTCAGCCAGTGTGGACCCGACAACCGCGGGCATCGGCACCGTACGAAAGCCGGCTCTGCTCTTGGGCGGACCGAACTCGGGCACTCCGGCTCGGGCCGAGATGAGCTGGCGGTCGACGCGCACCTGACCGCGAAGGAAGTCGACGCGGTCGACAGTGAGGCCGAAACATTCGCCCTGCCGCAGTCCCATCCCGGCGGCGAAGACGATGAGGGCCGTGTAACGGTCGGGGACCGCCGCTGCGAGCGACTTGACTTCGCTCACGCTGAGCGGCACCACTTCGGTGTCGGCGCGCTTCGGCAGCGCGATGCGGATGCAGGGAGAGGCGGCGATCAGCCGGTCGCCGACTGCCGCCTTGAATATGGTCGACACCCACCGGTAAACGAGCTCGACCGACCCGGGCGCAAGCTTCCCGCTGAGCGCCTTCACCCAGGCTTGGACCTCACTCCGACGGATGGCGCCGAGCGGCCTGCGGCCGAGCGTGGGGTACGCGTGCAGGCGCAGATAGCTCTCGGCCTGAGCGGCCGTGCTGGCCCGGTGGACCTGGTCGGCTCGCCACGATTCGGCGTAGTCACGAAACAGCGTGCGCCCCCCGGCCGGGTCGATGTAGAGGCCGTGGGCCAGATCGCCTCGGATGCCGTCGAGGAACTGCTGGGCGTCGCCCTTTCGGTCGAAGTGGCGCGTCTTCTGCGGACCGCCGGGGTACTCGCGCCACCTCGTTCGGTAGCGGCCGTTGGGCCTCTTGTCGATGCTTGCCATGGCGCCTCCGGAGCCCGATCAACGACCGGATTCGGTCCTCAAGAAGTCCTCAGGTCCTCAGAAAGTCCTCAGTTCCTGAGGACTACAGCGGTGTTTTTCGGTCACCAACGGGCACCTACGGACAGGACGAAACCGCAGGCCAGAAGGCATTTTAGCGTGCGTTCAAGCCGGCGTGTGTGGCGAGCCGGCCTGTAGGCGGGGTTCTGTACGCCGGAACCGGCACCGCCGGCCGGCGTGATGGCCATCCATCTATGCGGCCCACCTGGGGACATCGGACGGGCAGCCCGTCCCTTGTTTGGCCTTGCTCCGAGTGGGGTTTACCGAGCCGCCCGGGTCACCCCGAGCGCTGGTGCGCTCTTACCGCACCGTTTCACCCTTACCTGTGCGCTGAAGCGCCATCGGCGGTCTGTTCTCTGTGGCACTTTCCTTCGGGTCACCCCGACTGGCCGTTAGCCAGCACCCTGCCCTGTGGAGCCCCGACCTTCCTCAGCCCGACCCCGGCAGGACTGCCGACACCGAGCCGCGGCCATCCGGCCGACTCGCCACATCCCCATTGTCGCGCCGCTCGCCGGCGGCAACCGAACGCGCACGTCAGCAGCCGATCAGATGGCCCTTCTCGCCGAAGCTCACGAGCGCCGGCGCCGGGCCTGCACAAGCGACCCTCGTGATCGCCCCAACGCCGAGCGACAGCTTCCAGGCCAGCTCGGGCCCGCTGCCGAGCACCCAGGCCACCGCCGCCTTGATGGGCGAGACGTGTGTGACGGCGATGACGTCACCGTCCGCCGCCTCGGTCACCAGCGAAACCCACAGGGGGTCGAGGCGGGCGTGGAGATCGGCGAGGGTTTCTCCGCCGGGAGGGCGCCACGTCGGGTCGGACCTCCAGGCAGCCCACATGCCCTGGGCGAGGTCCGCCGGGCGTTGCCCGTCGAGCTCTCCGTAGTCGAGCTCGATCAACCGTTCCTCGATCTGGGGCGGCGCCGCGCCGTAGGCGGCAGCCACGATCGCAGCGGTGTCCCGGGCTCGGGACAACGGGCTCGTGATCACGCGCACGGGCTGGCCGGCGTGGCCGGCAGCCAGAGCCTCTCCGATCCGCGCCGCTTGCCGCTGACCGAGGGCGGTGAGCGCCGAGTCCGTGCGACCGACGAGTAGGCCGGCCGCATTTGCCTCGCTCTGGCCGTGGCGGACAAGGATCAGCACAGTCGAAGGCAGCCGGCCGTCACGGAACGAGGATCCGTCCGCACTGCTCGCAGTAGAACACCGTGCCGCTGTGGGAATGGCGGACGACGTCAAGCTCCTTGGCGGGCAGTTTCAGGTGGCAGCCGCTGCAGGTACCGTCGGTGAGCTTGGCTGCTCCTATGCCGCCGAGCTTTGCCCGCAAACGCTCGTACGAAGCCGCCAGCGGGGTGGGCAGGCCGGCTGCGAGAGCCGCTCGCTCCGAGGCCACTGCCCGGCGCTCGGCCTCCAGCGACTCCTCAACGCTGGCGAGAGCCCCGGCGACGTTGGCGTGCTCCGAAGCAATCTCCTCCACCTCTCGGCTCAGCTGGGCGAGCTGCTCCTCGATGGGCTCCAGCTGCTCCATTATCTCCAGCTCTCGGTCTTCGAGCTCGCGGCGCTGGTGGTCGAGCGAAGCGGTCTCGGTCCCCATCGCTTGCTGGTCTCGATAGGAACCAGCTGAGGCCGACGCCAGACGTGTCTCGATCGCCGAGATGCGGGACACGAGCGCCTGCACGTGTTGGTCGAGCTCGTCTTGCTGTCGAGCCAGTCCAGATCTCCGCTCGTCCGCCTCGGCGACCTGCTGCTCGATGCCCGATTGGCGCTGGACCACATCCGCCAGTTGAGCGCGCTCCGGCAGCTCCCGAAGCCGGTAGGCGATCCGGTCCAACTCGAGGTCGTGCGCCTGGACCTCCAGCAGGAGTTGGAGGGGATCGCGCTCATCCGCCACCTCGGTCCCCTCGCCCTCATCGCTCACTATCGGAGTCCCGTCCACTGTGAGGAGGCTAACCGCCCGGCGCGGTATGCCGAAATGGCTCGGAAAGCCTCCGTTTCGACATGCCAGAGGAAACCAAAGTCAGGCGCTCAGCCGGTCTCAAGCCCCGCACGAGCCGCACGCAGCGCCTCGAGGAGCTCCGGGGTTGCCCCTGCCACTGGGGCACGGCGGTCGGAATGCCCACGCACGACGAGGTCACGGCCAAGGCCGTCGACGATGCCGGCGCCCGCCTCCCGGCACACGAGCATCCCGCCCAGGTAGTCCCACGGCCCGTGGGCGTTCCTCCCGCAGTCGAGGTAGCCGTCCAGTGTCCCATCGGCCACGGCGCACAGATCGAGCGCCACAGCGCCGAGCGCCCGGTACTGCTTCCACCCGAGGTACCGCCCCGGGTACCCGGACAGGCCGATCACGGCTTTGGCGAGGTCTCGGCAGCCGCTCGGCGAGATCGGGTAGCCGTCCCTCGTCGCACCCTCGCCCCGGACGGCCTCGTAGCACCGCCCGGTCGACTGGTTCATGACGAGAGCCGCCAGCGGGCCGGCGTCGTCGAGCACGCAGATGCTGGTGGCGAACCAGGGCAGCCCCCGCGAGGCGTTCGTCGAGCCGTCGACCGGGTCGAGCACGGCGAGCAGCCTCGAAGAGCGCAGTTCCGTCAGACCTGACTCCTCGCTCATCACCGAGAAACCCGCCCCCGTCAACACCGCGATCGCCGCCCGGTCGGCCACGAGATCGGAGCGGTACTGGCCGGGCCGGGTATCCGCCAGGCCCCAGTCCGTCAACCCTTCGAGCGCGGTGGCAACCTCGCGGGCGGTCTGCTCCAGCACGGCAATGATCGAGCAGCCCTCCACGCCGAGCACGGTACCTCGCGGACGGCGCCTACACTTGCGGCGACATGGCGGTCATCGACGTGGCCGGCTACGTGGCCGAGCTCAAGGATCATGCAGTCGATCACGGTTTCCACGTGCACGACGAGCGGCACTTCGTCGAGACTTACTCGCTTCGGCAGTTCTGGGAGGTGGACCTACACCCAGAGGAAGGGTGCGGGGGTCCGATCGACCTGCACCTTGCGCTCGAGGTCGAGCCCCGCGTACTGCTCGATTTCGAGGACGCCGTCGTCGCCCTGCCCGAGGACGCCGATCCTGCGGACAAGTGGTTCTTCCCCCTGACGTTCAACTGGGGAGTACCCCCGCTACCGAATGCCCCCGATCTCCTCAGGCTCGCCATCGACCTGGCGGGAGTCGGCGGGATCGAGCTGCCTCTCGAGATCTCGGCGACCGACTCGTTCGGCTCGGTGACCGACGCCCCGGTCCGGCGCCTCACAATCGTCGCCCGGCGTGAGGTGTCGCTGGCTCGTGTGCTCGGTGGCGAGGAGCTGCTGTGCGACACGTTCGACCGGGCGCTCGGGGTGACGCGCTTCTTGCTGGACGCGTCACCGGGCTGGCTCGGCCAGTAGCTCGTTGCCGGCAGGCTTGTAGGCGAGGCTTCGGCCGGGCCGGCGTATCAGTGGCCCCCGTGCACCCAGAGCTTGATGCCACCGACGAGGCCGGCGACGTTGTCGACGATCGTGATCGACGGGTCGATGTGCCCGGCCAGATGGCGGGCATTGCCTCCTCCGATGTAGAGGTGGTCGTAGTTCACAAGGCTCTGGAAGTTGCCGATCGCCTCGAGCACCCGCTTGCGCCACTTCGCCGTGCCGATCTTCTTGAGCGCGGCATCGCCGAGCTGCTCGTTGTAGGTGCCCCCTTTGCGGAACGGGTGATGGGCGAGCTCGAGATGCGGGACGAGCTTTCCTTCGATGAACAAGGCCGTGCCGACACCGGTGCCGAGTGTCACGACCATCTCGAGGCCGTTCCCGCTCACGACTGCCCAACCCTGCAGATCCGCGTCGTTGGCGACGCGTACGTCGAGGCCGAGCCGAGCCGAGAGCGCTCCAGCCAGATCGAAGCCGGTCCACTTCCCCACCAGCTCCTTCACCACGGCCGTACCTGGTCCTGCCTTGGTGACGAAGTGCGGCGCCGTGAACACATGGCCCCGGCGCACCACACCAGGGAAGCCCACCGACACGCGATCGGCCGCCGGCAGCGGCTGCACGAGCTTGACCAACTGATCGACCATGAGCTCCGGTGGTACCGGGTACGTCGTGGCCACTCGCACCCGGTCCGCCAGCAGGCGGCTCTCCGAGTCGATCACCGAAGCCTTGAGGCCCGTGCCGCCGATGTCGATTGCCAAGGTGGCTGGATGGGCCGGCACGGTCGTTGTCGGAGCCGTGCCCGCCGTCCCGGTCGTTCCGGCGCCGGCGCTCGTGCGGGTCGTCTTCACGACCCGGGGCGCTCTCGTCGCGCGGGCCGCTCCAGCCGGGACGGCCCTGGTGCGGGCGGCCTTCGTCGCTGGCGCCCTCGTCGCAGCACCCTTGGCGGCGGGCGCCTTGAATGCTGGAGCCTTGATGGCGGGTCGCCGCCCGGACCGCTCTGGCGAGGGCGAAGATCCAGGGCTGTCAGTCATCGGACACTCCCATCTGCTTCCCGATCGGCTTTTGAACCGATCGCCTCATAGCCGGACACGAACTCGATCAGCGTGCGTACCCCGAAGCCGGTCGACCCTTTCCGCTGGTCGTACGCGTCCTCATCGCTCCTCATCGGTCCCGCGATGTCAAGGTGCGCCCACGGCCGGTCACCGACGAATTCCTCGAGGATCAGGCCGGCCACCAGAGCGCCCGCGTTGCCGGGACGACCGACGTTCTTCATATCAGCGATATCGGAATCGGCGAACCTGCGGTACGACTGCGGAAGGGGCAGGTGCCACACCGGTTCTCCGGCCTCGGCGGCGGCTCGCTCGACCATCGCGATGACGCGGGAGTCGTTGCCCATGACCCCGGCCACCTCGGACCCGAGAGCCACGACGCAGGCGCCCGTCAGGGTGGCGATGTCGACGATCGAGTCCGGCTCCTGCTCGGCGGCGAGGGAGAGGCCGTCGGCGAGGACGAGCCGCCCTTCGGCGTCGGTGTTCAGCACCTCGATGGTCTTGCCGTTGCGAGCGGTGAGCACGTCGCCGGGCTTGGTGGCGGTCCCGCTCGGCAGGTTCTCGGTGCACGGCGCGATGCCGATCACGCGCACGGTAACACCGGCAGCCTTGCAGGCCCCGAGGGTGGCGATGACCGCGGCGGCACCGCTCATGTCGTTCTTCATGCGCATCATCGCGTCGCCGGACTTCAACGAGAGGCCACCGGAATCGAACGTGATCCCCTTGCCGACGAGCGCCACCGTCGGCACGTCGGCCGTGGCGCCCTCCGGCTCGTACACGAGCTTGATCAGGCGTGGCGGCTCAGCAGAGCCGGCTGCCACGGCGAGAAGGCCGCCGAGCCGTTCCGCCCGGATCGCCTCCTCGTCGAAGACGGTGAGCTCGAGCCCTTCGCGCTCGGCCACCTCGCGAGCGACCTCGGCCAGGCGCGACGGGGTCATGTCGCCAGCGGGAGTGTTCGCCAGGTCCCGCGCGAGCTCCACTGCGTCGGCGACGGCGAGTCCCCGAGCAAGTCCGCTGGTGGCATCGTGCAGGCTGGCGGGCCCGACCACGAGCGACAGCGAGCTCAGTGCATCCGGGCGTTGCGTGCTCCGATACGAGGAGAAGCGGTAGGTCGCTCCCCCGATCCCCTCGACGGCCGCCTGTGCCACGCGGGCGGCGCCGGCACCCTCCCCCGACACCGGAGTCATGTCCAAGGCAGCCGACTCGCAGGCACTGACCGCCCGCGCGAACGTCGCAGCTGCCCTGCGCAGTGTCCTCGGAGAGAGACGCTCGCGATCGCCGGCGCCGACCAGCACTCGTAGGCCGGAGCCGTCCCGCTCGACGAGCGTCTCGCCTTCCTTGCCGACGAACGACCGCAACTCACAAGCGGCGTGATCGACTTCGAGGTCCGGGGACGCCGGCGCAAGATCTTCGAACACGAGATGACCAATGGCCACGGCGCCGTCGGGCGCGGTGGTGGTGATCGAGACCTGGACGTTCATACGGCCATCATGGCCCGTGATCCGGCGCGGTGTCGCCCGCGTCCAAGCGCGGCGTACGCCGCGCCCTGCCCGCTGCACCGGTACGAGCCGTCAGATGCTCTCGCTCCACGGCACGCGCGAGCAACCAGCACAGGTCGGAGAGCCGATTGAGGTACGGGACGACTGTCGAGGATTCACCGAGCTCGGTGGCAACGGCAAGGCGCTCCGCTCGGCGCACGACCGTGCGGGCGACGTCGAGGGCAGCACCGGCGAGGTTCACACCAGGAACGACGAACTCCTTCGGCATGACCTCGAGCGCCTCGAGCGCATGCACGTGGTTCGTCAAGGACTCCACCATCTCGACGGTGACGAGCGAGGTGCCGGCCACGAGTTTGGTGCGCTGAATCTCGGGGGTGGCCACCTCCGCCATCAGTACCCACAGGTCGCGCTCGAGGGACACGAGCAGGCCGTCGAGCGCGTCGGCCGTGAGATCATCGGGGCCCGATGCCCCGGTGGCCCCGATCACCGCCCTCGCATAGCCGAGCGCTGCCTGAGCCTCGTCCACGGCTCCGTTGCACTCGATGCGGGCGGAGTCCTTCCGGACGCGCTCCCCGTAGAGCAGGCCTGTCGTGCCCCCGTCGCCCTTTGTCGTCGCGATGCTCACAGAGTCGCAATCTAGGCGGAGTCGAACGGGGCCGCCCCCAAGCCCCGGCTGGCACCGAGGGACGCGCCGCCGGGGGTGCCCGCGAGAGCCGTAGGCTTCCGGCGATGTTCACACGTGTCCGCCGACGCCCGGGTCCGCCACGGAGCCACCGAGCCTCCGCTGTGCTCATGACGGCCGTCATGGCGGTCGGCCTGGCCGCTTGCAGCTCCGGGGCGGCGCCCACTACGACATCGTCGTCCACGAGCGCTCCGTCGACCACTTCCACCACGCTGCCGTCGCTGGCGATCTCCAAGAACGAGATCGGGCACGCCTACATGACGCTGTTCGACCTCAACAACCCCGCGATCGCCCCGAAGCTCCTCGTGGTCCAGGACGGCGCCGCCCTCAAGGCCGCCTTCACGGCAGCCATCCACTCGGCGCTGGCGAAGCAAGCAGGCGGGGCAAAGGTGCTCGCAGCGACCGTCGAGAGCGGCGCCGACTGCAAGAACCAACTGCTCCCGAGCCCGTGCGCGGCCGTGACCTACGACATCTTGTCCCCGACGGGCACGGTGGTGCTGTCGAACTCGAAGGGTGCTGCCGTCTACGAAGACAGCACCTGGTTGGTTGCCAAAGCGACGATCTGCTCGCTGCTCACACTCGAACAAGGCAAGACGCCAGCCGGCTGCTGAGGCCGGCGCTGGGTCTGCACGCCGCCGGCGCTGGTCCTCAAGCCACGTCGGGGGGGACCGGTAGCAGCTCGGCGGCGAGGTCATCGGAGAGGTCCGATGCCATGCCGGAGTGGGTGACGCGGCCCTTGCGCAGGATGATCACCTGATCGGCCAACTCGAGCGCTCGCTTGGCTTGCTGCTCGACCACGAGCAGTGTGGTACCTGCTTGGTTGATCTCACGGAGCGCACCGAACACCTCATCGACGATCCGCGGCGCCAGCCCGAGCGAGAGCTCGTCCACCACGAGCAGCTTCGGTGGCACCGCCAGCACGCGAGCGAGCGCGAGGATGCGCTGCTCGCCGCCCGAGAGCGTGCCACCGAGTTGACGCCGGCGGCTCTTCAGGAATGGGAAGCGCCCGTAGGCACGCTCCATCGCGCCGGCCACCTCGCCGCGCGGAAGCTGGCGGCAGAACGTCAGCCTCAAGTTGTCCTCGACGTCGAGCGTCGCGAACACGGGTCGGCCCTCTGGAGCGAGGGTGACGCCGCGGCGAACGATCCGCGCCGGGGACAGTCGCGTCACGTCGCTCCCCTGGATGAAGATCCTGCCGGACGTGGTCGGCACGAGGCCAGTCACTACCCGAGCGATCGTCGACTTCCCTGCCCCGTTCGGACCGAGCATCACTGCTACCGACCCGTCGGCCACTGAGAACGACACGTCGAACAGCGCTCTGAACCGCGCGTACGACGCGCTGACATGGTCCAGCTCCAGGGCCGGCCGGAGCGGGGCCACGAGACTCGAGGCCGGCACCTCGGCGGGCATGCTCACGTTCCGTCCCCGAGGTACGCCTTGCGCACGGCGGTGTCGGCGAACACGTCGGCGAGCGGCCCGGAAGCGATCAAGCGACCCAGGTCGAGCACGTACGCCCGATCGACGACAGCCTGCACGAGATCGAGATCGTGCTCGACAAGGAGCACAGCGGTGTCACGCTGGCGCCGCACGTCGTTCACCACGTCGGCCAGCGCTGCGCTCTCGCGTGAGTCGAGGCCTGAGGAGGGCTCGTCGAGCAGCAGCAGACGAGGCTCGGGGATGAGCGCTCGTCCCAGCTCGACCAGGCGGCCCTGCCCGAGGCTGAGCGACTCGATCTGGGCGTCGGCGAAGTCCTCGAGCTGGAGCTCGGTGATCATGGAGTCGACTCGGCGGGTCTCTTCGGGGGTTGGGGCGCCACGACCCAGGAGATCCCTCCAGAGCCTCCCGTCGCCACCGCGCTCCCGTTCGGCGACCAGCAGGTGGTCACGGGTGGTCATGCCGGCGAACAACTCGATGCGCTGGAACGTCCGCCCGATCCCGAGACGGCTCCGGCGGTGGACGGGCAGGCTGTCGATGCGCTTACCGTCGAAGCGGATCTCGCCGCGATCAGGGCGCCGCACCCCGGTGATGCAGTCGAACAGGGTGGTCTTGCCAGCTCCGTTCGGCCCGATGAGACCGACCGCCTCGCCGGCTCCGACGTCCAGCGACACGTCATCGAGCGCGTGGATGCCACCGAAGCGTACGGAGACACTCCGGATCTCGAGCAGCTTCGTCATGCGGCTGGGTCCCCGGCTGGATGCCGCCATGGGAAGTGCTCGAGCACGAGCCGCTTGAGGTACTCGACCACGCCCTCGGGGTGCAGCACGTAGACGATCGCCCCGGCGCCGAACAACAGCTCGAGCAGGCTCGAGTACTGCGAGGGCAGATCGGTCGTGAGCACCGTGTTCAGGAGCACATAGGCAAAGCCCGCCTCGATCGCGCCCTCGACGGTGTACACACCGATCGTCGCCACGACGACGACCAGCACCAACGAGATCAACGTGTTGAAATCACTGGCCGACACGCTCTGGTCGAGCGACGCGTACAGCGCCCCGCCCACCCCGGCGATGCCCGCGCTCAGAGCGAAGACGACCACCTTCAGACGAGCGGGGTTGATGCCGATCGACGCCGCCGCCAGCTCGCTGCCTCGCAGGGCGGCGAGCTGGCGGCCCGTCGTGCCGCGGGCGATGGCGGTCACGATCGCGACGCACAGCGCCAGCACGATGCACACGAGCACGAAGTAACTCCGATCGCTCGTGAAATTGATCGGGCCGAGCTGCGGGCGCGGCACGGTGATACCGCTTTGGCCGTTGCCCGACCACGAGTACTGAAAACCGATGTTGTCGGCCAACAGGCCGAATGCCAGCGTGGCCAGGGCGAGGGCCAGACCGCCGAGACGGAGCGCCGGCAGCGCCACGACGACACCGATCGCAGCGCTCACGATACCGGCGACCAAGAGCCCGACGAGGATCGACAAGTTGAAGTGGGCGGCCAGCTGGCCGGCGGTGAACGCGCCCACGCCGGCAAAGGTCGCCTGGCAGAGCGAGATCTGGCCACTCATGCCAGTGAGCAGTACCAGTGACAGGAACACGATCCCGAACACGAGCGCCTGCGTGATCGTGAAGACCCAGCTCCCCGAGACCCAGGTCAGGACAGAGGCGATGAAGCCGCCGACAAGCAACAAGATCGTGCCCCGCGACGCCTGGCGGAACAAGGGCCCGCTCACAGTCGACATCAGCGCCGCTGGCGGCGGGTCACAGCCGGCGAGCGGATCGTCGGTCTTCCCCCAGCGGCGCCGCAGGCCGGGGAGGAACAACAGGAGCCCGAGCAGCACGACGAAGGGAAACCCAGGCCTCAACCCAGACGACAGGATCGCCCCCGAGGGCAGGTACCCGCCCAGAATCTCCTCCGCCACGCCGAGCAGGATTCCCCCGAGGAAGGCGTACGGCAGGCTCGTCAGGCTCCCGGCCGCTGCCGCCGCCACGGCGGCGACGAGCAGATCGGTGAAGTTCGTCGCCTGCAACCCGCCGAACGATGGCGCGAGCAGGACTCCCGCCAGGCCGGCCAGGAAGCTCGAGAGCATCCAACTGGCGATGCCGACCGCCTCGGTGTTGACACCCGCCAGCGCCACCATCCGAGGGCTCTCGGCCATGGCCTTCATGCGCAAGCCGATCTGGGTGAAGTGGAACAGCAGCGAGCACCCGAGCGCCACGGAGAACGTGACGATGACGATCGAAAGCTCCGTGCCGTTGATGGCCGCCCCGGCCACGTGCAGGTAGATCGTCGAGGGCGAGAGCCACAACGATGGGGGGTTGATCAGCTGACCGGCACCGAAGCCGGCCTCCAGCACCGCTGGTATGGCGATCAGCATCCCCAGCGCAGCCACCAGTTTGACGAGGGGCGGCTTGGTGCGGACGAGCCGGAAGAGGCCGATCTGCATCAGCACGCCGAGTGCCGGCGCACCGAACACCACGGCGAGGAGGAACGCTGCCCAGATCGGCCACCCATGGCTCACGCAGACGTAGAACGCCACGGCGGACGCGTACGCCTGGGCTCCGAACGCCAGATTGAACACGCCCGACGTCTGGTACGTGAGCACCAGGCCCATGCCGAGTAGTGCGAACACGCATCCGTAGGCCAGTCCCGGGATCCCGTAGGAGAGAAGATGGCTCACGAAGCGCCGTTCAACTCCCTGGTATGCCGGGCGGTGGCGGGACGACGACCACCTTGTGGGAGCTGGGTTGCGGGTACTTGAAGCAGGTGAACACGGTCCGAGCCGAGCCGAACACCGGCACGAAGCGCGTCCCCTCGGCCCTCATGAACACATTGCAGTCGAGCGGCCCCGCCTGCGTGTGCGCCACCTTCCAGTCGATCGGAGCAAGCAGCCCACCGGTATAGGACGTGAGCGAGTTGATGGCGGCCACGAGCCGCTCCCGCGTGACGTCGGTCCCGATCAGGCTGAGTCCTTTGCAGAACATCTCTGCGCTGATCCACCCGGCGATTGAAGGCTCGCCCGGGAGATCCGCTGGGAAGTACTCGTGCAGCTCCTTCAGGTACAGCGCCATCTCCGGGTACCTGGATGGCTGGCTCTCACCGGATTCGAACGGCACGTGGCCGACCAGGACGTAGACGCCGTCCATGAGCGAGCCGCTCGAGCGGATGGCCGACTCGTCGTAACCATCGAGCCAGTCCTGGGCCACCTTGCCCATTCCCTGGGAGCGGAGCACTCTCGACAGCACGAGATTGCCGGCGAGGTCGAGGCAGCTGGCGACGAAGTCGACGCCGCGCTGTTGCATCCGGCTCACGTCGGAGCTCAACGCCGAGTCGCCTGCGGGTGGGGTGATCGAGAGATCTTCGAACGCGACCGTGATCCCGAACTTCTTCATGTCGTTGGCGACACCGATACATCCCGCCGAGGACTGAGTGAGGTTGTAGGAGATGATCCCGACCCGCTTGGCACCGACCTGCTCAGCCAGGTACGCAGCCTCGGGCCCCGGGTGTTCGAAATCGATGTACGAGCTCTCGTACCCGAACATGGATTTGCCCGCCCACTGAGCGTTGGGCCCGATGTCGTAGCCGAACGTCGGAACATCGTTCTGGGCGAGGTACGGGCCGGCATCGAAACTCGGCGTGCCGACGCCCACGACGGCAAAGACGTGGTCGGACTCGACGAGCGTGTGCGCCTGCTGCACGTCCTGCGACGGATCCGAGGCGTCATCCAGCAGATCGGAGTAGCTGATCTTCCGGCCGTTGATGCCCCCTGCGGCGTTCACCATGTCGAAGTAGGCCCTAGCACCGTCGAAGACGGGCGCGAACGCCTGCGGCAGCGGGCCGGTGAGTGAAGCGATCCCTCCCACGACGATCGAGTGAGCACTGACACCATTGGTGTTGCCCCCGGTCGACACCGTCGTCTTGGCGTTGCTGCACGCCGCCAGGCTGACGGCCAGCAGCACCGCCACGGGCACCGCCAATCTGGGTCGCATACCTCCATTCTTGCGGCGAACGCGCGTGAACCGGCGCATACCCACGCGCTCGAATAACCTTGGGAGGTGCCGGTGATCCTGCTCAGTCTCTGCGCGGCCTTGGTTTTCGCCGTCGGAGCAGTGCTGCAGCAGCACGCCGCTGCTGCTCAGCCCATCGAGCACAACCTGCGGCCGATCCTCATCCTGAAGCTCATCCAGCGCCCCTTGTGGCTCGCTGGCATCGGCGCCGGCACGCTCGGCAGCGGCTTGCAGCTGCTGGCCCTCTGGCGCGGGTCGCTCGTGACGGTGCAGCCGTTGCTGGTGTGCGGGCTGTTGTTTGCCTTGCCGATCAACGCCATCTGGATGCACCGGCGGAAGCCGGGGGCTCGGGAGGTCCTTGCCGCCGGCGCCGTGTGCGTCGGGCTTGCCGTCTTCCTGCTCGCGACCGATCCCCGGCCGGGACGGGGCACCGGGACGCCCGAAGGGTGGGCGATCGCGCTGAGTGCCGTGCTCGTCGCCGCGGTCGTGCTCATCGGCTGCTCGCTCGCCTCCAAGGAGCGAACCTGGCGGGCAGGGCTGCTGGCGGCAGCAGCTGGGTTGATCAACGGGCTCTCCGCCGCCTTCATCAAAGGCGTGGCGCGGGGCATGGCCGCGAGCTGGCATTTGGGCTTCAGCATGATGATCACCCACGCGTTGGGGAACTGGGAGCTCTACGCCTTCGTCGTGGCGACACTGCTCGTCATGTTGCTGGTCCAAAGTGCCTACCAGAGCGGACCGATCCGCTGGTCGTTGCCGGCGCTCACGGCCGCCAACCCGATCGCCAGCGTGCTCCTCGGATCGTGGCTGCTCGGCGAGAATGTCCGCTCGACACCACTGGCGCTCGTCGGCGGCGCCGGTGGGCTCGTGGTCGTCGTTGCCGGCATCATGACCCTCTCCTCATCGAGCCTCATCACCGGGGGCCTGGAAGCGTCGCAGGGCGACTCTGGTAACTCTGGCGGGGCTGGCGCTCCAACGGGCGTGGGCGCTCCGGCTGGCGGTGCTGTCGTCAGGGTCCTCGAGGTCGCTGAACTCGAGGTGAAAGTCGTGGCGCCGCCCGCCGCCTCCGGGGCTGTGCCCCCGGTCACTGCCGCTCCTGCAGCTGCTGCCTCGACTGGCTGAGCACCGCCTGCTCGGGTCTCTGAGCTGCGCGCTCGAGCGACTCCGCCCCAGTTTTGGGACAGATGTGTCCCAAATCGACCGGAGAGTCCTCCACTCCGCCGAAGCCGGCCCGGAGACTCCGAGCTATCCGGCGGGTGACAGTCGTACGATGGGAGTGTGAAGGTTTCGACCAGAGGCGACTACGCGAGCCGAGCCTTGCTGTCGCTGGCGTTGCGAGCTGGTGAGACGTCCCCGACGTCGGTTCGCGACATCGCCGAGCGCACGGGCCTTCCGCAGCCCTACCTGGAGCAGATCCTCCTGGCGCTGAAGGGCGCTGGCCTTGTCCGCTCGAAACGCGGCGTCGGTGGTGGCTATGTGCTGGCGCGCCCGCCCGAGCAGATCACGCTCGGTCAGATCGTGAGCGCCGTCGATGGCCCGATCATGGCGGGGGACTTCGGCCAACCGCACGAGAACGGTGCTTGCGACCACGAGGGCCAGTGCGTCCTGCTTAGTGTGTGGTCAGAAGTCGGGGAGCACATGCGTCACCACCTGGACTCCTTCACGTTGGCCGACATGGTCAATCGGGCACGGGGCGGAGTACCCGCCACTGTGGGCCCGCTGGAGTAGGCGCCAGGCGGAGCGCCGGCGTTGCCTCTGCCGGTTGCGCCGCTGCGAGGCTCAGCAATTCCAACCGCTGATGGTGGTCCACTCGTGTTCCCACCCCAGCACACCCGACGAGCCCGAGCCGAGCACGAACCGGCGGGCGTCCGCCGGCGCAAGGCCAGCCCAACGAGCTGCCATCACCCGAAGGACGTGGCCGTGGGCGAACACGAGGACGTCCTTGCCGGCCAATCCGGGATCAGCGGTCAGCCGCTCGATGAAAGCGTCCGCCCGTGCGCCCACATCCTCGATGGACTCGCCACCCGGGCACCCATCGACGAACAGGTCCCATCCGGGTCGTGACTGCCGGACCTCGGCCGTCGTGAGACCCTCGTACTCCCCGTAGTCCATCTCGAGTAACAGATCACTGACCTGGACCTGGGCACCGAAACCGGCCAGCAAACAGGTGTCGAGCGCCCGCCTCAGGGGGCTCGAGAGCACGAGCGCCGGCCGGAGCTTGCCGAGGCGCTCGCCTACGCTGCGTGCCTCGGTTTCGCCGTCCGGCTCGAGGGCTAGATCCGTACGACCGGTGTGACGCCTATTCCGGCTCCATTCCGTTGCTCCGTGGCGGACGACAACGATCCGGCCAGGAGCCCACCGGGCTGGGTCCGGAGCCGACAATTCGTGCCCACCGGGGGACCGGGGCAGCGGTGACACATCCGTCTGCGACAATGGATTTGGACCCGCTGCATGGGCGGCCGCCGTCACGGGCGCTCACGTTACCGGCAACGGCGTCGCGGAATGAGCACAGGGTCCCCGGTGTTATTACCGGAAGACCGGTGGAAGAGTGAGAGGAGAGTCCAAAATTCCCGCCAACTCCACTATTGAGTACTCGCCAGGCGAGAGCAGTTCACCTGACCGAGGGGTAGGTGGGAGTGGCTCTAACGCGCCCGATTTGATGCGCTTGTTCCTCGACGACCTGGGCAAGTATCCCCTGCTCACGGCAGATGCACAGGTGGAGCTCGCCAAGCGCATCGAAGCCGGTGACGAAGAGGCTCGACAGCAGATGATCGGCTCCAACCTTCGTCTCGTCGTGCACTGGGCCCGGCGCTACCAGGGCCGCGGCGTTGACTTGGTCGATCTGGTCCAAGAAGGAACATTTGGTCTGATGCGCGCCGTCGAGAAGTTCGACTGGCGCAAGGGTTTCCGTTTCTCGACGTATGCGACCTGGTGGATCCGCCAGGCGCTGCAGCGTGCCGTGCAGTCGAAGGGCCGGGCGATCCGCCTCCCTGAGGATGCGCTGGCGGCCGAGCTGGAGGGGGACCCTGACCAGGCCCGTCTCCCCAGGGTCGTCGCCAGCCTTGACCAGCCGCTCACCAGCGAGGCCACGGCCACACTCGGTGACGTCGTCGCAGCCGATGAGGCGCCCTTCGAAGAGGACCTCGTCCACTCGATCAGCCTCGGGCGCCTCGGTGCGGCCATCGGCCGGCTGCCGGAACTGGAGCAGTCGGTGGTGCGGTTGCGCTTCGGTCTCGACGGCACGCCGCCTGCCTCGCTCGAGTCCACCGCCCGGTCCCTCGGCATCGGTGTCCGGCGCGTGCGGCGTATCGAGGCCTCGGCGCTGGCCTTCCTGGCCGAGCAGCCCGAGGTCGAGGGCGTCAACGACGCAGCCTGAGGAGCGGCCAGCCCTCAGCTGAACCGCTCCAGGGCAGCCAAGTAGTCGTCGGGCAGGGGTGCCTCGAACTGGAGCGGCTCCCCCGTAGCCGGCGCGAGAAGACCCAGTCTCACTGCGTGCAACATCATCCTCCGGACCCCGGAAGACCCCTTCGCTCCCCCGTAGCGCCCATCGCCGAGGACCGGGTGCCCGATTGCGGCAAGGTGCACCCTGATCTGGTGAGTGCGGCCCGTATCGAGCTGCAGCTCCAGTTCGGTGGCATCGATCGGGCTGGTGAAGCGGCGGAGCACGCGGTACGACGTCCGCGCTTCCCGCCCAGCCCCGGACACAGCCATCCGAGTGGGATATCGAGGGGATCGCCCGATGGGGGCATCGACGACACCTTGGGCGGCACGGACGCTGCCGAGAACGAGGGCTCGGTAGGTCCGCTTGGCCGTACGTGCCGCCAGCTGGTCGGTGAGCGACCTGAATCCGAGCGGTGACCGTGCGACCACGAGGAGCCCAGAGGTGTCCTTGTCGAGCCGGTGGACGATTCCAGGGCGTTCCGGCGAACCGCACCCCTGTTCGGGCAGGCGCGCCAACTCTGGGTAACGAGCGAGCAGGCCTCCCACGAGCGTGCCTGAATGCACACCTGCTCCCGGGTGGGTGACCAGCCCGACCGGCTTGTTGACGACGATGAGGTCGTCGTCCTCGAAGACGACGTCGAAGCTCACCTCGCCAGGCTGGGCGGGCTCTGCCTCACGGGTCGCGGGCGGTAGCTGCTCGATTGCGATCCCAAGGCGGTCGCCCTCCTTCAGCCGGTGACTCCGATGGGTGACCGCCACCCCGCCGACCGTGACGCCGCCGGCGTCGATGAGCCGCCCGGCATCGCTCCGCGGTCTGCCCGTGAGCAGGGCCACTGCCCGGTCGAGGCGCTCGCCCGCCAGCGCTGCCGGAATGCTGACCGGGCGGGTGACCGGCGGACGAGTCAACCGGATTCCCCGGATTCGACCTGGCGCTCCACATGCCCGCCACGCGCGAACGAGATGGCGAGCAGGATGCTGCCCACAACGATGCACGAGTCAGCGACGTTGAACGTCGGCCACACGCGGGTGTAGATGAAATCGACGACTCCACCATCATGCCCCCGGAACAGGCGATCACACAGGTTGCCGACCGCCCCGCCGAGTATGAGCCCGAACGCAACTGCCGCAGGCGTCGTCGGCACCCCGCGGGCGAACCAGGCGATCGTGAGGACGAGCACGACGGCGACGACGATGATGGGCACGGTCAGGCCGGTGCCCACCGAGAACGCCGCGCCCGAGTTGTAGAAGAGCCTGAAGGAGATCGGTCCGAGCACATGCACGTTGTGATGGGCGAGGTCCGTGACGGCGAGTGACTTGGTGACCTGGTCGGCGATGACGACGACTGCGGCGATGACGGCGATGATGGCGAGCCGGCGCCGGCGGTTGCGGTTGTCCGGCGCCTCGCCGCTCAACGGCGCGACAGCCCCCCGCTCTTGCAATCGATGCACAGCCGAGCGTACGGCAACGCCTCCAGCCGGGCCTTCGGGATGAGCCGACCGCAGTTCTCGCAGATGCCGTAGGCGCGGCCGGACATCTTGGCCAGAGCGTGATCGATCTCGTCGACCGCGACGAGCGCTTGAGCCGACAGCGCCAGATCGCGCTCGCGGTCGACGGTCACCGTGCCACCTTCGCCCGACTCGTCGTCGAACTGGATGTCTCCAGGTTCCATCTCCTCGACCAATGACTCGGCCTCCGCACGGAGACTGGCGGCCTGCTCCACGTACGTGGCCCGCTCCACTTCGAGCGCGTGCCGCTGATGGTTCAAGAAACGCTCCTCGGTGTACCCCTCGGCTCTCTTCACCGCAGCATCGCGCTTGCGCGACGACAGAAGGCCGATACCGGACCTCGGCTGGCTCGTTGCGTGAGAGCGGGCAGCTGCGGTCTTCGTCGCGGTGTCGTGGCTCGAGGCGCCGGAAGCTGCCGCCTTCTTGGCTGTTGGCTCGTCGGTCTTGGTGGCCGTGGGCACTTTGCTCGCGCCTGATTTGGTGGGGGCGGCCTTCGTGGCGGCTTTGGTCGAACCTGCCGACGCACCGCCCGCTGGTGCCGCCACATCCTTGCCTGCAGTCTTGGTTGACGATTTGGCGGCAGCCTTGGTGGCGGCTGGCGACGAAGACTTGGTGGCAGCCGAGCCCTTCGTGGCAACTGGAGCCTTGGCAGCAGCCGCTACTTTGGCCGGTGCCGACACCTTGGCTGGAGCTGGAGCTGGATGCGCAGCCTTGACAGGGGCCGAGCCCTTGGCGGCGGGTGCGGCCTTGGCAGGAGCCGGTGCCACCGCACCCTTGACCGGCGACGAGCCTTTGGCCGGTGTCGCGCGATCCGGTGCCTTCGCGGGCGCCGAAGCCTTGGTCGCAGCTGCGTCCTTGACGGCCGCTCCAGTCTTGGCGGTCGTGGACACGGACGCCTTCGCCACGGTTGCGGCCGCGCCCGTGCCAGGTGGCACAACCGCCGCCTTGGACACCGGGGCGGCTTTGGCTGCCCTGTCCGCCGGTGTCTTCACAGTCGCAGCCTTGCCTCCCGTTGTTCGAGGTGCAGATGGCTGCTTATTTGCCGACGCGTTCGCCGGTGTGGTCGAGCTGGTCGTCGTGGGCATCGGTATCCGGAGTCTCCTCTCCCGAGGAAGGGTGCCTGACGATACTCCGTCGGTTGGCGCGAGCAAATGACCGGCGGGGTGAGCTAGGCGGTCCACGAGGATAGCCATCCGGCGACGAGCGCCGTGCGGTATACCGCCAGCAGGCCGGTGCCGGCCACGCAACGACCTACGCTAGGACCATGCCTGAATCGGCCGACGGCCGACCCGCCTGTACTTCCGCGGCCGGACCCGTCGGGCCCTATCCGGAGGTGCCGCCGCAGCCTCGGTACCCCGCGCTCGAAGAGGAGACCTTGTCATTCTGGCGCGAGGATCAGACGTTCCAGGCGTCCGTCGAGCTCCATGCGCCTGAGACCGAGTACGTGTTCTACGACGGCCCACCGTTCGCGAACGGGTTGCCGCACTATGGCCACCTGCTGACGGGTTTCGTCAAGGATGCGGTCCCGAGGTACCAGACGATGCGAGGCCGGCGGGTCGAGCGCCGGTTCGGCTGGGACTGCCACGGCCTGCCCGCCGAGATGGAGGCGGAACGGGAGCTCGGCGTCTCCGGGCACCGTGCGGTCACGGAGTTCGGCGTCGGCCCGTTCAACGCCCGCTGCCGCTCGATCGTGCAGCGGACGACCGATGCGTGGGAGCGCTACGTCACCCGCCAGGCTCGGTGGGTCGACTTCCACAACGACTACAAGACGATGGACGCGTCGTTCATGGAGAGCGTGCTCTGGGCCTTCAAACAGCTCCATGAGAGAGGCCTGGCCTACGAGGGCTACCGGGTTCTGCCGTACTGCTGGGAGTGCGAGACGCCACTGTCCAACTTCGAAACCCGCCAAGACGACTCCTACCGCGATCGCACCGATCCGGCCGTCACGGTGCTGTTCGACCTCGAGCCTGCGGCCGGCCCGGCCGGCCCGGCCGGCCTTGCCAGCCCAGCCGGTCCCGCCAGCCCAGCCGGTCCCGCCAGCGTCCTGGACGGACCGCTCCGTGTTCTCGTCTGGACCACCACCCCGTGGACCCTGCCGTCGAACCTGGCGCTCGCAGTCGGGCCCGACGTCGACTACGCCGTGCTCGAGCGGCCGGGGCCCGATGGCCCGGAGCGGCTGGTCGTCGGGGCAGCGTCAGCGGAGACCTATGCCGCCGAGCTCGAGGGTGCCACCCACGTGGCGACGGTGAAGGGCGGCGAGTTGGTGGGGCGTCGCTACCGGCCGCTGTTCGACTACTTCGCCGGGGCCGAGCATGCCTTTAGGGTGCTCGGAGCCGACTTCGTCGTGACCGCCGAAGGCACCGGTGTCGTCCATATGGCACCCGGGTTCGGTGAGGACGACCAGCGAAGCTGCGAGGAGGCCGGCATCGACGTCGTGTGCCCGGTCGACGAGCAGGGGCGGTTCACGGAGGAGGTGGCGGGTTTCTCGGGGATGCACGTGTTCGAGGCGAACGCACCGATCATCGGTCATCTCGCCGCCGGCGGCGTTCTGGTTCGCCAAGAGGAGTACACCCACAGCTACCCACATTGTTGGCGGACGGACACACCACTCATCTACCGGGCGGTGAGCTCGTGGTTCGTGAGGGTAACTGCGCTGAAGGACGAGATGGTGGCCCTGAACCGCCAGATCGACTGGGTGCCTGAGCACGTTGGTCCCGGCGCCTTCGGGAAGTGGCTCGAGGGGGCGCGGGACTGGAGCATCAGCCGGAACCGCTTCTGGGGGACGCCGATCCCCGTCTGGAAGAGTGACGATCCCGACTACCCCCGCGTCGACGTGTACGGCAGCCTCGACGAGCTCGAGCGGGACTTCGGCGTCCGGCCGAGCGACCTCCACCGGCCGGCGATCGACGAGCTCACCCGCCCCAACCCGGACGACCCGACGGGGCGGTCCACGATGCGACGGATCGAAGACGTGCTCGACTGCTGGTTCGAGTCCGGGTCGATGCCGTTTGCGCAGCTGCACTACCCGTTCGAGAACCGGCAGCGCTTCGAGGACCACTTTCCCGCCGACTTCATCGTCGAGTACGTCGGGCAGACCCGGGGGTGGTTCTACACGCTGCACGTGTTGGCAACGGCGTTGTTCTCCAAGCCACCATTTCGGTCCTGCATCGCCCATGGCGTCGTGCTCGGCGACGATGGCCGCAAGCTGTCCAAGCGCCTCCGCAACTTCCCGGACCCAGAGGAGGTCTTCGCCCAGCAGGGTGCGGACGCGATGCGGTGGTACCTGCTGTCGTCGCCCGTGCTGCGGGGCCAGGACGTCGTCATCGAGTCCAAGGCCCTGGCCGAACCTGTACGGCTGGTCCTGAACCCGATCTGGAACACCTGGTACTTCTTGAGCTTGTACTCCAATGCCGATGGGATGCGTGGCCGGTTCCGCACCGATCAACAGGGCACATTGGACCGGTACGTGCTCGCCAAGGCCCGGCGACTCGTCGAGCAGGTGACCGCCGCGATGGAGCGCAATGACCTCGCCGGTGCGACGTCGGCAATCTCTGAGTTCCTCGACGCCCTGACGAATTGGTACGTGCGGCGGAGCCGAGAGCGTTTCTGGCGGGCGGGCTCAGGCCCGGGCGCGGACCCGGAAGACAAGCGGGACGCCTACGACGCCTTGCACACGGTGCTCGACGTGCTGTGCCGCGTGGCGGCACCGTTCCTGCCGTTCCTCGCCGAAGCCGTGTACCGGGGTCTCACCGGCCAGCGGAGCGTCCATCTCGCACCCTGGCCGGCGGCCGACGAACTGCCCTCCGACGACGAACTGGTCGAGGCCATGGACCTCGTCCGGGAGGTCTCCTCGGCCGGCCACTCCATCCGCAAAGCGGCTGGTCGCCGGGGCCGGCTCCCGCTGCGCTCCTTGACGGTGGCGGGTCCTGCGGCCGAACGCCTCGCATGGCGGGACGCCACTGCCTTGGTGGCCCTGGTCGCAGACGAGGTCAACGTCAAACAGGTCGTCCTCGAGTACCACGTCGACGCGATCGCCAACCGGGTGCTCGTGGTAGTGCCCTCCGTCCTAGGGCCTCGCCTCGGAGCGGCCACCCAGGCTGTGATCGCCGCCGCCAGGCGGGGTGAGTGGACGGAGACGACCGACGGCGTCAAGGTGGGCGGCACGCTCCTTCGCGACGGCGAGTACTCCATTCAGCTCCGACCTCTGGATGAGACTGCCTCCAGACTGCTGCCGGCCGGTCGTGGGCTCGTGATGCTCGACCTCGCGACCGATGCCGATCTTGAAGCCGAAGGGGTCGCCCGCGACCTCGTCCGCCTGATCCAGCAAGCTCGGCGCGACGCCGGCCTCGATGTCGTCGATCGCGTGCACGTCCGGCTCGAGATCGACCCGGCGGCAGCCAACGCCGTCGAGCGTTGGCGTGACTACATAACGGCTCAGGTGCTCGCGGCTGAATTGACCATTGTGCCGGCGAGCGGTGGCTCGCCCGGGGCCGGCGCCGACTCCCTCGCCGGAATCCAGCTGGAGCGTGTGGGGTAAGGACAGGGCGGACTTGCCAGCCAGAGCCGGCGGGCCGCCCGCGGCAGTTGAGGCCTGCCTCGGCCGCTTTGAGGCCCGCCTCGGCCGGATCCAGCCTCGCCCGTTCAGGCCGGCCAGTCGGCTTCGCGGGTGCGTATCTGCCAGGCAGCCGTGTCCTGCAGGTCCTCCAGCGCCGGGACTGCCGTCAGGTTCGGGCGCTCCCCGTGTGGCCGGTCGCCGAACAGCGGCTCCGCCCGGCCACGGATGACCGAGTCCCAGTCGTACTGCTCGCCACGAGCGGTGACTCGCTCAGCGCCGCTGGGTGGCATCGCCGGAGCCGCAGCGGCGGCGTCCTCGGCGATGCCGGCTTCGAGATCGTCGACGTTGTCGACCCCGACCTCGGCGTCCAAACTGTCGGAGTCATCCTCGCCGGAGGAACTGGCGGCCTGCCCGCGCTCGGCGCCGGCGAACGTTGCTGTCGCCTCGCCGTCCTGCTCGTCGTGACCAGCGCCGCCGCCGCCACCCAAGCCCGCACCGGTACCTGCGTCGGGTCCGACGCCCGCCACCCCGGCATCACCGGCACCCCTGACAGCCGTGTGCGCAGCCAGTGCCGGCGATGGGACCAAACTCCGTTCCACGTACCCGAGCGCTGCGCTCAGCGACTCGGTCAACCGCTCGCGCTCCGCGCTGAGCAAGCTCACAAGCGTGTCGATCTCGGTCCGCAACGAGTCCCGCGCGGCTGTGAGGCGGCCGGTTTCATCATGCAAGCGGCGCTCGGCCTCCGACGTGATGCGCAGCGCAGAGTCCCGAGCGTCGCCGACCAGTGTCTCGGCCTCGCCGCGAGCCCGATCGAGGATCTGGCCCGCCTCCTCCTGGGCCTCCTTGATGGCCAGGTCGGCAGTCCGCTGGGCGAGCACCAGAGTCCGCCGGAGGCTGTCTTCGTCGTCGACGCCGACGCGCTGGGCGTTGCGCTCGGCGCTCTCGGCTCGCTCCGCTGCAGCGATCGCCTCCGTCTGGAGGCGATCGACACCGTCAGCCACCTGCTCCAAGAACTCATCGACCTCGTCGGTGTTGTACCCACGAAGACTGCTGTTGAACTCGACTTCCCTGAGAACGCGGGCGGAAATCTCCATGGCTGCCGATCGTACCGGCATCACCAACGAGGTGCGTGGATGGTGCCTGTCAGTCAGATCAAGGCCAGCAAGATGAAAC
>Ga0187860_1001148_pt1 | contig 24013 bp, 20 predicted proteins | sample June2016WEW_10_4_FD_132981 | JGI IMG/M metagenome (GOLD analysis project Ga0187860, IMG submission 132981) | Peatland microbial communities from SPRUCE experiment site at the Marcell Experimental Forest, Minnesota, USA - June2016WEW_10_40 | ecosystem: Environmental > Terrestrial > Soil >...
ACGTGGCTTCGGTGAGCGGTCCCGCCAGCAGATCCCGGACGGCCTCGACGAGGACCGCCATCGTCGACGTGCCATGCAGGTCGGCCGGCGGCAGAACCGATGCCGGCCCGCCGGCGAGACGCAGATCGTCCGAGGCAGGTGGGCCGTCATCCGCTGAGCCGGGGCGAGTGTCCGCGAACATCGGATCGGAACTCGCCAACAGCCCGAGGAGGTCCCACTCGCACTCGAACACGCGGCGCCCGATCGTGGCGAGCTCGACCGACCCGGTCTGGCCGTCGAGGTGCCGGTGTGCCTGCACGAGGCAGATGACCGCCCAGCGGAATGTCGCCGCGATCTCCCACCACGCGAGTGCCGCCCGATCGACCGCCAGGCCGGCAGCCGCTTCGTAGGCGCCGATCCAGGGCTCTCGATCAGGGAAGACACCCAGCGGCCGCACGGCGTCAAAGCGCCACGCCCGGATCATCGACCACCCGAGATCCTCGAGCGGGTCGCCGAGGTGCGCGAGCTCCCAGTCGAGCACTGCCCGCAGGCCGGTGTCGTCGACCAGCAGGTTGCCGAGCCGGAAGTCTCCGTGCACGACCCGGTGACCGCCGGCGGTGGCCGGTGGGCGGTTCGCCGCCAGCCAGCGGGACGTCAGCTCGAGCACCGGTCGCGACTCTCCGAGGAAATCGAGCACGCTCCGATACGACGCGACCGGGTCCTCAACGCTGGCGATGTCCAGGGCGGCAGTGTCGATCCGGTGGATGGCGGCGAGCGCCGCGGCGGCGTCGCCGGTCAGCCGGCTGACGCCCGTGGCGTACCGATCGTCACGGAAGAGGCGGGTGGGCAGCGCCTCACCCGGCAACCGGGCCGTCACGAGACACGGGACGCCCAAGGCACCGTCACTGGCACCGGCCGCCACCAGATCCGGAACCGGCACTCCGGCTCGGGCGGCGCGCTCCAGGAGCTCGGCTTCGGTCGCCATCGGCAGTGCACCGGAGCCGCTGGCGCCTTGGGCTCGCTGCAGGATCAGCTCCACCGGCTCAGCACCGGGGTTTGGCACGGCGGAGAAGGCGAAGGTCTGGCGCGACGCACCCGACGAGAGCCGCTGCATCCCCTCGATCCGCACCTCCGAGCCGAAGCGTGAGCGGAGCAGGCTGGCAAGGCCGGCAGCGAGCGCGTCCAACCTGCTGGTGCTGTGATCCGCCGACGCCATCCCGAGAAGCGTAGGCAACGGGCACGCCGGCCACCTGGGAGCGGTCCTGGCGGGACGCCGGCACCCGCCGGTACGGTTCCGCCAATGACCTGGCCGTCGGCGAGCATCCTTCTCTACGGGAAGGATGCGCGGACGGACGCGATCGCCGAGGGCCTCCGCCGATCGGCCACGCCCTGCCGCCTCACGATCTACTCGACGCTGCGGATCCCGGGTCTGGTCGAGAAGGCAGATCGTTACCTGACCGGATCCCTCACTGATCTCGATGAGATGGTCCGAGCGGCCCGCGAGGTTGAGCCTGATCTCGTGATCGTCGGACCGGAGGACCCGCTCGGGGCGGGTTTGGTGGACGCGTTGGACGCGCTCGGGTGTCCCAGCTTCGGGCCGGCGCAAAGCCTCGCACGCATCGAGACCTCCAAGTCCTGGGCGCGGTCCCTCGTCGAACGGCACGGGATCGACGCCAACCCGCGGAACCGGACGTTCCATTCCAGCGAAGGGCTGGCAGGCTACCTGGAGGCACTCGGTGACGTCGTCGTCAAGCCGGATGGCTTGACCGGGGGCAAAGGAGTGAAGGTTCAAGGTGAGCAACTGGCGTCGATCTCCGAGGCTCTTGCGTATGCGGAGTCGCTGGTCTCGTCGGAAGGTTCGGTGGTCGTGGAGGAGCGCCTCGACGGCGAGGAGTTCAGCTTGCAGACGGTCACCGACGGCACGTCGGTCGTGCACTGCCCGATCGTCCAGGACCACAAGCGCGCCTATGCCGGCGACACCGGCCCGAACACCGGCGGCATGGGCTCGTACTCGTGCCCGGACGGGTCGTTACCCTTCCTGTCGTCCCAAGACGTCGCGCGAGCCAGGCAGATCAACGAATCGGTGATCGAAGCGCTCGCCTCCGAGACCGGCCGACCATACCGGGGGGTGCTGTACGGAGGCTTCATGGCAGTGGCAGACGGCGTGCGCCTGATCGAGTACAACGCACGCTTTGGGGATCCCGAGGCGATGAACGTGCTGCCGTTGCTGAGCTCCGACCTCCTCGAACTGTGTCGGGCAGTCGCCACCGGCAAGCTCGGGGACCTTGTGCCCGTATTCGAGGCGGAGGCGACCGTGTGCAAGTACGTGGTGCCGGCCGCGTACCCCGAGGGCCGTAACGAGGGCGACGTCGTCGTCTCGGATGACGCGGTCCTCGGCGACAACCTGCGCCGCTACTGGGCGGCGACCGAGCTCCACGACGACGGCACGGTTCGGCTCACCGGCTCGCGAGGGCTCGCTTTCGTCGGCATCGCCGGCACGATGGCCGAGGCCGAGGCGTTGGCTGAGTCCGGCGCTTCCTCCGTCACCGGCGCCGTGCGCCACCGGAGCGATATCGGCACCGCCTCCCTCGTGGCGCGGCGCGTGGAGCACATGCGGACGATCCGCTCAGCCGGTACTCCGGGCTGAGGATGAGCCGCACCACGGTCCGCGAGATCCGGCGCCACGAGGTTCCGGCCTGGTGGCGCGACGCAAAACTCGGCCTCTTCGTCCACTGGACCCCCGCCTCCGTGCCGGCGTTCGCGCCCGTCGAGGCGGAGATCGGCGAGCTGATGGCACGCCGGGCACCCGACGCAATGGCCTGGTCACCGTACGCCGAGTGGTACCAGAACTCGCTGCGGTGGCCTTCGAGTCCGGCCGCCCGGCACCATGCCGAGGTACACCACGGGCGCTCGTACTACGACTTCGGCGACGACTGGGAGGCTGGCCTCGAGAGCTGGGACCCCGACGGCTGGGCCGACCGGTTCGCCGCCAGCGGCGCCCGCTACGTCGTGCTCGTCGCCAAGCACCACGACGGCTACTGCTTGTGGCCGACGAAGGTGCCTAACCCGCGGCGGCCGGGCTGGAACAGCCACCGCGATGTCGTCGGTGAGCTCGCCGAGGCGGTACGGGCCCGCGGCTTGGCGTTCGGGCTGTACTACTCGGGCGGCCTCGATTGGACCTTCAACGAGCACCCGATCGGCACGTTCAGCGACCTGCTGCTGGCCCAGCCCCGGGGTGGGTACGTCGACTATGCCGAGGCTCAGGTGCGGGAGCTCATCGACCGCTACCGACCGAGCGTGCTCTGGAACGACATCTCGTGGCCGGCGACGGCCAGCCGCCTCGCCAGGCTTTTCGGCGACTACTACCGGGACGTGCCGGACGGTGTGGTGAACGACCGCTTCATGCCGTGGTCGCCGCTGTGGCGTATTGCGTCTACCGCTCCGGCTCGCTGGCTGCTCGATCGCGCTGCCGCCCGGGCGGCCGCGACCGATGCCGGCATCGTGCCACCGCGACCGCCGATGTTCGACGTCCGCACGCCTGAATACACGGTCTTCGCCGCGGCTCGGGCCGGGGCGTGGGAGTGCGTGAGGGGGATCGATCGGAGCTTCGGGCACAATCGGGCGTCGAGCGAGGAGCACTTCGCGCCCCAGCACGAGCTGTTGTGGTCACTGATCGACATCGTGGCCAAAGGCGGCAACCTCCTGCTCAACGTGGGGCCGCGCGGTGAGGACGCCACGATCGCGCCCGCGCAGCTCGCCCGCCTCGGCTGGCTCGGCGAGCTCACGTCCCGATGTGGTGACGCCCTCTACGCCAGCCGTCCGTGGGTGCATGCCGCAGGGACGAGCGCCGGCTGCGAGGTCCGCTATACAGCTCGCGACCAGTCGGTGTTCTGTTTCGTGAGGCCGGCCGAGGGCTCGGCACCAGCGGAGGCCGTCACGTTGCGAGAGGTCCGGCCGGGGCCCCGCACGAGCGCCGCCACGACCGATGGCAGCCCGCTTCGGTGCGAGCCGGCAACCGACGGGCTCACCGTGTGGCTCGACTCGCCTGCCACCCGGGCGAGGCCGGGCGTGCTCACCCTCCGGGGAGTCGTCGCCGCGAGGGTTTGAGGCCGCGAGGGTGTGAGGCGCGAGGGTCTGCGGCCGCGAGGGTGTGAGGCCGCAGGGGTTCGAGGCCGCAGGGCCAGAGCCGGCGCCGCTGTCACACTAACTCTGCACAGTGCAGAGTTTTCGTGACACCGGCGGTCGATGCCGCCGATCCCGAGTGGGACTCAGCGCACCTCGCTCGAGCTGGAGCTGGAGCCCGCAGCGACTGACCGGGCCCAGGTGTAGTTGGCCTTGCCAGCGGGGTTGCGCACCACTCGATCGACCACGATCACAGCCTTCGGCAGCTTGTACCGCGCGATGTAGGTCGCGCAGGTGCTCAGGAGATCCGCCCGGTCGACCTCGGTACCCGGCTCCGGCTCGACGAGCGCCACTACCTCGCTCCCCCAACGTTCGCTCGGCCGCCCGACCACCATCACGTCCCGCACGCCCGGGTGGTGCCGGATGGCCGCCTCCACCTCCTCGGCGAATATCTTCTCGCCGCCGGAATTGATGGTGACGGCGTCGCGCCCGAGCACCTCGACCGTGCCGTCCTCGTGAAGCAGCGCCCGGTCGCCCGGGATCGCGTAGCGAGTCCCGCCGATCGTGCGGAATGTCGCGGCCGTCTTCGCTGCGTCGTTCATGTAGCCGAGTGGGATGCGGCCGGATCGCGCGATCCAGCCGGTCGCCTCGTGTCCCGCTTCGAGCACCTCGGTCTTGGTCTCGTCGAGCACGCACGTGAGCGGGTCCGGCCGGAACCGCACGGGGCCCTTGCCGCCCTCACCATCGCCGCTACCGGTGTTGACGGTGTCCGCCAGCGGGCCCGCCTCCGACGACCCCATCGTGTCGCGGATCCGCACCTGGGGAAGGCGGGCGAGGATGGCTTCCTTCGACTTCGGCGACAGCGCCGCCCCGCTGGAGGAGACGACGACCAGCGACGACAAGTCGCGTGGGCGAGCGTCCACGGCGTCGATGAGCGGAGCAGCGAACGCTTCTCCTGCGATCGTCAGCAGGCTGACCCGCTCGCGCTCGACCGTGTCGAGCACGTCGGCGGCATCGTAGCGATCGACGACATCCGGGATGACGACCGTGCCGCCGGTGTGCAGCGCCTGGAAGCTCACCCACTGGCCGGTCCCGTGCATGAACGGCGCTGCTGACAGCCCGCGGGTCCCGTCCCGGCCGGCGGCTGCATCGACCAGCTCAGTCAGCGTGTGCCACTCCCGGCCCGCCTGCTTGAAGTTCCGGCCACCGAGCGCGGTGACGAAGATGTCGCCTTGTCGCCAGAGAACACCTTTTGGCTTCCCCGTCGTCCCGCCCGTGTAGAGGATGTACAGATCGTCCGGCGACCAGTCGAGGTGCGGGCGGCCGGGTGAGGCGGCGGCGAGGGTCGACTCGTAGTCGAGCGCACCCGGGAGGTACCCGACGCCACTCGAGTCGGGCACTTGCAGGAGCAGTGCCGGCGGCTCGATCGTCCCGCGCTCGGCAAGCCGCTCGAGGGCAGCTCCGATCTGGGGTGCGAACTGTGACTGGAACACCACCGCCCGTGGTGCCATGTCCGCCAGCAGCTCCTCCAACTCGCTCGTGACGTACCGGTAGTTGACGTTGCAGGGAGCGCAGCGAGCCTTGAGCGACCCGAGGATCGCCTCCAGGTACTCGTGCCCGTTCAGCAGGCAGATGGCCACACGGTCCTGGCCGGCTTCGTGATCGGCGAGCACCGTGCGCTCGGCATACGCACCGAAACCCGCCCCGATCAACACATTCGCCAGCCGCCGCGTCCGGTCCGTCAGCTGGCTCCACGTGAAGCGCCGGTCTGCCGTCACGATCGCCTCGCGATCACCCAGGCGGTCTCCGAGCGCCTCTTGCACCTCCGCCAGGTTGAACTCCACGGGTCAGGCCACGCTCGAGCCGACGATGACGAGATCACGGAGGCTCGCCAGGTGGTCGTGATCGAAGTCCGGGCACAGGCCGTACGGATCAAGGTGCAGCGGTCGCAGCCCTGCGTTGCGGGCACCGGCGACGTCGAAGTGCACCGTGTCACCGATGAACAGGCAACGCTCCGGCGCGACGTCGAGGGCGGAGAGGGCGAAGGCGAAGATGCGCGGGTCGGGTTTCTCGACGCCGACGACGTGGGAGTCGATGACGACGGCCACCCGGGCCATCGGCGCCTCGATAGCGGCGCAGATGTTGTTGTCGAGCAGCATCTGCTCCATCCTCCCGCTGGCGTTCGACACGATCGCCAGCTTCAACCGTGCGGCTTCGAGGGCCAGCAGCGTCTCAGCAGCGCCCGGCGCTGCGATCCAATCCTCGTCGAGGTAGATGCGGGTGATGGCAGGGAGTGCCTCGTCGACGCGATCCTCCGGCACGCCGGCCGCCCGTGCGACGACCCGGTCGACGGCCGGCCAATCGGCTTCGCCGAGGCGGTCGCACTCGCGCATGCCGGCGTAGTGGGCGAGCCGGCACATTTCGTCGTCAGGGTTGGCGCCGAGAGGGCCGAGCAGTTCACGGAAGCGGTCAGGGTCCGGCAGGACGAGCACGCCGCCGGCGTCGAGCAGGACGGCGTCGATGGTGTCGTCGAGCAGCATCCCGGCAGGCTATTGGCATCCGGAGCGGTCACGGCCGATTGCGGAGCCGTTTCGAGCCCGGCCCTCCGGCTAGGTGGCTGGTGTCTTGCCACCTAGGGCGCTGTGAACAGATCCCTCGGGAGGAATGCCGACACGACCCAGTTGGGTGCGTCGACGATCTCGCTGATGCGCAGATCCACCGCCACCGAGCACAGCACGTACGCCTGCTCGGAGCTCAGGCCGTGGCGGTCCACGAGATGGACGATCATGCGCTCGACGCTCTGGCGCGCCGCTCCCATCAGGTCGGGACCGATACCGGTGGCGGCGTGGTAGCCGGCGGCTGCGGCGCTGGGACGCTCCAGCGGCCGGGTGACGTCGAACTCGGGCGTGTCGATCGCAAGGTCCCGCCGCACGGACAGCCGGAGCGACACGGTCATCGCAGCCTCGATGGCCGTGCCGCACACCTCACCGTCGCCCTGTGCGGCGTGCGTGTCACCGACCCCGAACAGGGCGCCGTCCACCTCGACCGGCAGGTAGAGGGTGGCGCCCGGCCCGAGCTGCCGGGTGTCCAAGTTGCCGCCGACGCGCCGGGGCGGGATCACGGTGTGCAGCCCGGGCTCCTCCGGAGCGACACCGAGCACGCCACAGAACGGTTGCACGGGGACGCTGATGCCGTCGGTGAATCTTGCCGCCGGCCCGTCGAGTTCCCAGATGTGGAGCCACGGATCGGGGAACTGGTCCGCGAGCAACCCAAAACCAGGGATCAGCCCCGTCCACCCATACGCCCCCGGCTCGACCGCGAGGATGTCGACCTGCAGGACGTCGCCTGGGCGAGCGCCCTCGACGAATACCGGGCCGCACACGGGGTTGACCAGATCGAAGTCAAGCTCTGCCACCGAGTCATGGGTCGAGCCGGGGCGCAGCTGGCCGCCGGAGGCGTCCTGCGTCTCGACCGTCAGCTCGGCACCGGACGCGACGGAGCACACCGGCTCATGTGCGCTGCTCCAGCCGAAATGGACTTGGCTCCGGGCAAGATGCAGGGACGTCGTCATCGCCTTGATCCTGCTCCCCTGGCCCCGGCGCCGCAACAGGCTGGCGAGGCATGCGTCGCAGCGGCGGGCGGCTACGAGGAGCTGTGGCGCATCGGCAGCGTGCCGACGACGAGTTCGGCGATGATGGCGTACCCCGCCGTGCGCGGGTGGATGTCGTGGTACTGACAGAAGAACGTCAACTCGCACACTTTCGCGACCGGGACCGGGATCTTCCCGTACGGCGGGAGATCGGTCGTCTGCGCGAGCGGTCCGTAGGCTCCGGTGGCAGCCGTGACGTCGACGAACTGGCCGCCGACGGCGGCGTACAGCTTGCGCAGCGCCGGGTTGATCAAGTCTTTGAAAGCGGTCACCGAGAGCTCCGCGACGTTGCGCAGCGAAACCTGCTTGGAGAGGTCGAGGCCGAGGATCAAGTCTGGATACGTGATCCCGACGATCCGCACCGACGGCCCGGCCGCAGCTCGCAGCCCGTGCAGCAACGTGTGGAGGTTCTTGTTGATCGTCTTGATGGCGGTGGCCACGCACGGGATCGGTTGAGCAACTGAGGCGCACGCCGTCACGTCGTTACCGCCGATGGACACGGTGATCAAGCCGACCTTGCCTCGATGGCTCCGGAGGAACGCCTCCGCTGCTGCAGCTTGGCTCTGGGTGGGGTACGGAGTCGCCCCCGGGCCGAGCATCGGGCACCCGCTCGAGTACAGGATGGACGTCGTCGTGGCGCCGCCGCACCCGAAGTTCACGAGCTTGAAGTCGTACCCCTTCGCCACTGCCAGAACCGGCACTTGATAGGCGAAGCCGTTGGTATTGGTGCTGCCCGATCTCGGCCCGGAGGGTTGATAGCCGGCGGCGTACGAGTCTCCGAGCGAGACGTACAGCAACGGAGGTGGTGACTTCGGCCGCGTCGTCGCCGTCGAGGACGTACCGGCCGACGAAGCACCGCAGGCGGCAGTTGCGATGCCCACCATCGCCACGGCGAAGGCAGCGCGGCACCGGCGGCGAACGAGCGAGTGCATCTCCGTGACGGTAACGGACACCCGCCGGGGAAACCCGCCGGGAGCGAGACAGCGGCCACCCCGGCGGCTAGCTCCAGATCGTCACGTACACCGGCGGGCGGAAGCGGCTCGGCGGCACACCGGACGAAGGTGTGTGCATCGCATGGGTCGCGTCCGGCGTGGCGACGAAGCGCTGGAAGGCGGCAGCCGAAGGGCTGCGGCGATCGGTGACGAGTGTGGTGGAGTACCACATGAGCTCGAGCGGCATGCCTTCCACCGGCAGCGTGACGAGGGAGCCACGAGCGACCTCAGCCGCCACGAGATGGTTGATCGCCGGCGCGATCCCCTCGGTGTTCTGGGCCGCCGCCCAAGCAGCTGCCTGGCTCGGGAACACACGTATGTTGCGCTCAGGCACGCGCAGGCGTGTGAGGATCTGGTTGACGGGCGAAGCCGGGTCGGTGGCATCGGGGTCGACCAGCCACGTCTCGTCCACGAGCAGCGGCAGCCGGATCGGCGGCTGGCCCGCTGGCGGACGTTCGGAGGCCGCCAGCCTCCGGGCAGCGACCGCGAGCCGATGCTCGGGGCTGACCACGAACACGAGGTGGTAGCGGAACAACGGCAGGCACTCGAGCCCGCTGGCTTGCGGCCCGGAGATCCGGGGGCCTAGCGCCACGTCGGCCAGCCGCTCCTGGAGGACGGCGGCCATCTCCTCGCTTCCCGCCAAGCCGAGGCTGACCTCCGTCGGACCGGCCCGCGTCTGGAACGCCGCCAGCAGCGCCGGCGCCACCGACTCGGCGATGGCGTTGGTCGCCGTGACCCTGAGGCGCTCGGGCGCGCCGTTCGCTCGCCGGATCTCCTCTTCGGCCTCTGCGCCCAGCGCCACCATCTGCGAAGCGATCCCGACCAGGCGCCTGCCTCCCGGAGTGAGCGTCATGCCGTTGGGGGTGCGTTCGACCAGGTTGTCGCCGAACTGCCGGCGAAGCGCAGCCAGCGCGCCGGAGATCGCCGGCTCCGACACGCCGAGCGTACGGGCCGCCGCCGTGACCGATCCAAGGCGGGCGACGAGGACGAACGCCTCCAACTGCGTCAGTGTCACTCCCGATAGGGCTACCACATTGTCCGGACCTCCAAAAGCCACCCCTTAAGGCTTCGCTTATCTCCCCATTGACCGGAGCACCGGTCGGCGCGAGGGTTAGCGGGTCGAGGCGAGCGTCGTCGGGGAAAGCGCGCTCCAGGCCGCGGCGAACACCACACCGAAGAGGGGGATGCGATGCAGGTACCTGCTCCAGTGGAGTACGAACGGGCGTCATCTGTGGAGGACGCGCTCGCTTTGCTCGAGCGCCACGGGCCCGAGAGCCGCCTCGTCGCCGGCGGTCACAGCCTCCTCCCGATGATGAAGCTGCGCCTCGCACGACCGGAGGTCCTCATCGACATCAACGACCTCAAAGAGCTCTCCTACCTGCGGCGTGAGGGGGCCGAGTTCGTGATCGGCGCCATGACGCGCCACCGGGACGTGCTCGAGTCGGCCGAGACCGGGCGCCTGTACCCGATCCTCCATGACGCCGAGCGGGTCATCGCCGATCCGATCGTCCGCAACCGGGGCACCGTCGGGGGATCGATCTGCCAGGCCGACCCGTCCGAGGACCTGTCGGCCGTCTTCGCTGCGCTTGGTGCCTCCGCCGTGATCCAGTCGTCGTCGGGCAAGCGGGTCGTGGCCATGGACGACTTCCACCGCGGCCCGTACGCCACCGACGTCGGCCCTGCTGAGATGCTGGTCGAAGTGCGGATCCCCATCCGCCCGAACTCCTCCAGCGCGTATGAGAAGGTCGAGCGCCGTGCCGGTGACTGGGCCATCGTGGCCGCCGGTGCGTCGGTCAGCCTCGACGGCGACACGATCACCCACGCCGGCATCGGGCTCGCCGCCGCAGGCGCCGAGCACTTCCGCTCCGCCGCCGCCGAAGACTCGCTCCGAGGAAAGCCGGCGAACGAGGAATCCTTCGCCGAGGCGGCGCGCCTGGTATCGGCGAACTGCAACCCGGTCGCCGACCAGCGCGGCCCGGAGGACTACAAGCGGCATCTCGCCGGCGAGCTGACACTGAGAGCACTCCGCCGGGCAGCCGCGCGGGCACGAGGACAGGAGGGCTGAACGATGCAGGTGACGATGACGGTGAACGGCGACGAGGTCACCGCGACAATCGAACCTCGCCTGTTGCTGGTCCACTTCATCCGGGACCATCTCGGGCTGACAGGCACCCACTGGGGATGCGACACGTCGAACTGCGGGGTGTGCGTGCTCTGGATGGACGGTGAGCCCGTGAAGAGCTGCACGGTGCTCGCGGCGATGGCGAACGGCCGGACGATCCGGACCGTCGAAGACCTCGAGCAGGGCGGCGAGCTCGACCCGGTACAGCAGGGTTTCGTCGAGGAGCATGGGCTGCAGTGCGGCTTTTGCACCCCCGGCATGATGATGACCGCCCGTGCCCTGCTCAACCGCAACCCCGATCCCTCGGAACCGGAGATCCGCGAAGCGATCTCCGGCCAGATCTGCCGCTGCACCGGCTATGAGAACATCGTGAAGGCGATCCGCTGGGCTGCCGAGCACCCGGCGATGTCGGAGGTGAATGCGTGATGACGACGGTCGAGGCCCCCCCGGCCGACCCAATCGGCTTCGGCAGGATGAAGCGCAAGGAGGACCCCCGCTTCGTCCGAGGACAGGGCAACTACGTGGACGACCTGCAGCTGCCCGGCATGCTGCACGGCGCCGTGCTCCGCAGCACGCTCCCACATGCCCGCATCATCTCGATCGACACCTCGGCGGCCGAAGCCCACCCGAAGGTGAAGGCGGTCATCACCGGCAAGATCCTCGAGACGCTCAACCTCGCCTGGATACCGTCGCTCTCCCACGACGTGTTGCCGGTGCTCGCCACGGACAAGGTCCGTTTCCAGGGTCAGGAGGTGGCGTTCGTCGTCGCCGAGGACCGGTACTCGGCGCGCGACGCACTCGAGCTGATCGACGTCGAGTACGAGCCGCTCGACCCCGTGATCGACGCCAAAGCCGCGATCCTGCCGGGCGCCACGGTGATCCGTGACGACATCGATTCCAAGGCGGACAACCACATCTTCGACTGGGAGTCTGGTGACTCCGACGCCACCGAGGCCGTGTTCGCTGCAGCTGACGTGGTCGTGACCCAGGACATGCTGTACCCGCGGGTCCATCCGGCACCGATGGAGACCTGCGGCGCCGTCGCCGACATGGACAAGGTCACGGGCAAGCTCACGATCTGGTGCACGACCCAGGCACCGCATGCCCACCGCACGCTGTACGCCCTCGTGGCGGGGCTCCCGGAGCACCAGATCCGGGTGATCAGCCCCGACATCGGCGGCGGCTTCGGCAACAAGGTCGGCATCTACCCCGGCTACGTGTGCGCCATCGTCGGGTCCATCGTGACCGGCAAGCCCGTCAAGTGGATGGAGGACCGCTCCGAGAACCTGATGTCGACGAGCTTCGCCCGGGACTACCACATGCACGGGGAGATCGCCTCCACCGCCGACGGGAAGATCACCGGGCTTAGGGTCAAAGTGCTGGCCGACCACGGGGCCTTCAACAACACGGCGCAGCCGACGAAGTTCCCGGCGGGTTTCTTCCATATCTTCACCGGGTCCTACGACCTCGAGGCCGCCCACTGCGAAGTCACCGGCGTGTATACGAACAAGGCGCCCGGCGGCGTAGCCTATGCCTGCTCGTTCCGGGTGACCGAAGCCGTCTACCTCGTCGAGCGCATGGTTGACTGCCTCGCCGACGAGCTGAAGATGGACCCCGCCACGTTGCGCATGAAGAACCTGCTGCGTCCCGAGCAGTTCCCCTACACCTGCAAGACGGGATGGGTCTACGACTCCGGCGACTACCCGAGGGCGCTCAAGCTCGCCATGGAACTGGCGGGCTACGACGAGCTACGCCGGGAGCAGGCCGAAAAGCGTGAGCGGGGCGAGCTGATGGGCATCGGCTTGTCGTTCTTCACCGAGACTGTCGGCGCCGGCCCCAAGAAGCACATGGACATTCTCGGCCTCGGCATGGCCGACGGCGCCGAGGTCCGCGTGCACCCGACCGGCAAAGCCGTCGTGCGGCTGTCGGTGCAGACCCAGGGCCAAGGGCACGAGACCACGTTCGCCCAGATCGTGGCCGAGCAGCTCGGCATCCCGCCTGGGGACATCGACGTCGTGCACGGCGACACGGACAACACGCCGTTCGGCCTCGGGACCTACGGGTCGCGGTCGACGCCGGTCTCGGGCGCAGCCGTCGCCGTGGCAGCCCAGCGCGTGCGCGACAAGGCTCGCCTCGTCGCCTCCGCCATGTTGGAGGTGTCACCGGACGACCTCGAGTGGGAGAAGGGCCGCTGGTTCGTGAAGGGGGATCCGAGCGCCTTCAAGACCATCCAGGACATCGCCCTGGCGGCGCACGGCACCCTCGAGCTCCCCGACGGAGTCGAGGGGCATCTCGACGCCTCGTGCGTGTACGACCCGCCGAACCTCACGTACCCCTTCGGTGCCTACATCTGCGTCGTCGATGTCGATGCGGGGACCGGCGCCGTCAAGGTGCGGCGGTTCATCGCCGTCGACGACTGCGGGCCGCGGATCAACCCGATGATCGTCGAGGGTCAGATCCACGGCGGGCTTGCCGACGGCGTCGGGATGGCGCTCATGCAGGTCATCGCCTTCGACCCCGAGGGCAACTGCCTCGGAGGCTCGTTCATGGACTACCTCGTGCCGACCTCACTCGAGTGCCCAAGCTGGGAGCTCGGCGAGACCGTGACGCCGTCGCCTCACCACCCCATCGGCGTCAAGGGAATCGGCGAGTCGGCGACGGTGGGCTCACCGCCGGCGGTGGTCAATGCCGTCCTCGACGCCATCGGCGTGCGCCATGCCGACATGCCGCTCACGCCGGCGCAGGTGTGGCGGGCGATGCAGGGCCGCTCGTTCAGGACGGACCTCGCCATCGAATGACGGCACCGGTGCTCGGCTCCCCAGCAGATCTCAACAGCGCGACGCGTGCTCGCGCAGCCGACCTGCGGACTCGGCGCGTCCCGTTCGTCATGGCCACTGTCGTGCGGGCGGAACGCCCGACGTCCGCCAAGGCGGGCGATGTGGCCGTCGTGCTGGCGGACGGGACGGTGGAGGGTTTTGTCGGGGGTGAGTGCGCCGAGGCGAGCGTGCGGCACCGGGCGCTGGAGGCCCTCGAGACCGGCCAGCCGGTCCTGCTACGGATCTCGCCCGGTGCCTCGCCCGGCACCGCACCAGCTCCCGACGGGCCTCCCGGTGCCGACGGCACCCAAGGCGCCTCCCAAGGCCTGATCACGGTGCACAACCCGTGCCTGTCCGGCGGCACGCTCGAGATCTTCCTCGAGCCTGACCTACCGCCGGCCGTCCTCGTCGTTCACGGGGACTCGCCCATCGCGCTGGCACTCGCCTCGCTCGCCGAGCACCTCGGCTACCTCGTCGAGCGCACCGACGCGAGCACGGGCGGACAGCCTGGCGACCTCGCCGGCTCGGCAGCCGTCGTGGTGGCATCCCACGGTCGTGGCGAGGAAGCCGTGCTCACCGCGGCGGTGCGCGCGGGTGTTCCCTACGTCGGGCTCGTCGCATCCCGAACCCGTGGCGGCGCCGTGCTGGACCGCCTGGACCTCCCCGAGGTGGCCAAGTCGCGGATCCGCACGCCGGCGGGCCTCGACTTCGGGGCCCGCAAACCACAGGAGATCGCACTGTCGATCCTCGCCGAGATCGTGTCGACGCGTCCACGGGACACCGTCCAGCCCGCCGGCGGCGGCGACACCGCTCAGGCCGAGAGCCCCGCTCCACCGGCGGTCACGGCTGCGATCGACCCGGTTTGCGGCATGACGGTGGCAGTCGTCCCTGGCGCGGTCGGCGCCGAGGACGGAGCAGAGCTTTACTACTTCTGCGGATTGGGCTGCCGGGACGCGTTCGTCGCCAACCCGTCCGTCTACTTAGCCAGCCGGTGAGCGGCCTCGTTCCCGACGTCGAGACGCTCATCGAGCGCCTCGACACGGTCGACTACCTGGCCGACCGAGGGTTGGCGACCGCCCTCTACCTGGCAGTGGAACTGCCACAACCGATCATCTTGGAAGGAGAGGCCGGCGTCGGCAAGACGGAGGCAGCCAAGAGCCTCGCCCGCGTCCTCGACACGCCCCTGTTGCGGCTCCAGTGCTACGAGGGGATCGACGCTGCCGAGGCGTTGTACGAGTGGAGCTACTCCCGCCAGCTCTTAGCGATCCGGCTCGCCGAGTCCCATCACGACGACTTGCGCGAGCGGGATCTCTTCACCGCCGAGTACCTCATCGCCCGCCCGCTGCTGGAAGCGATCGAGCACCCGGGCCCGCGGCCGGCCGTGCTCCTCGTCGACGAGATCGACCGGGCCGATGACGAATTCGAGGCGTTTCTTCTCGAGCTGCTGGCTGAGTCATCGGTCACCATCCCCGAGCTCGGCACACGCCACGCCGTCCACCCGCCGATCGTCGTGCTCACCTCGAACCGGACCCGGGATCTCCACGACGCCTTGAAACGGCGATGCCTGTACCACTGGATCGAGTACCCGGATCTCGCTCAGGCGGTTCGCGTCGTGCGCCGGCGCGTGCCGGAAGCTGCGACTTTGCTCGCCGACCAGGCCGTTGCCGCTGCGGCCCGGCTGCGGAGCCTCGACGTGCAGAAGCCACCAGGCATCGCCGAGATCATCGACTGGGTCGCCGCCCTCACCCTGCTCGGCATCGACCACCTCGATGCGGACGCAGCCGGCATGACACTCGGCTCGGTCCTCAAGTACACCGAAGACCTGGATCTCGTCCGCAGCCGCGGCCTCGACTGGGTCGCCGCCGGCTAGCAGCGCGAGAGCCGGCCACAAGCGACGCGCCTCAAGCGATCGGCCGAGCCGGCTCCGGCCAGAGCTGCTCGGGCTCTCGCCCCCGGGTCTCGGGGACGAGCCAGAACAGCGCAGCGGCCGCCGCTGCCGGGAGGAACACGACGATCGCGGAGAGGGCCCACCGGTTGCCAATGTCGGCCACCGCGCCGAACACCACCAGCCCGGCGACGGCACCGGCGACGCCAGCAGCCGTGAACCACCCGGCCACCGATGCCCGCACCGACGTCGGGAACAACTCGTTCACAAGCGCACCCAGAGCCGGGGCGAGCACGGAACCGGCCAGCACCCCGAGGATGTAGCCCAGCACCAGCGCGCCACCAGAGCCGGAGTAGGCCAGCACTCCGAACAAAGCGACCCCGACCATCCCGAATGCGGCAGTCGGCCGCCGTCCGAGGTGGTCGGCCAACCAGCGCCCGACGATGAGGCCCATCAGCCCTGCCGCTCCGGACGCCACGACCATGGCAGCGGTGAGACCGCCCGACAGATGCACGACGTTCTGTGCGTAGAGGAACACGAAGCTGTTCGCCGGACCGGTGATCACCGATATGGCAAAAGCGATCAGCGCCACGACGGCCAGGCGCGCGCGGAACCGGCTACCCACCGGGCCGAGCACCGGCACAGGGTGCTCGCTGCTCGCCTCGGCAACGACAAAGCGATCGGGCTCGGTGACCCGATTGCGCACCAGCGCCACCAGGGCCAGCGGTACGAGCGCCAGCGCGAACACGCCCCGGAAGCCGAGGGCGCTGTGCGCCAGGCTGTGGATCACGGCGATCAGGCCCGCCCCAACGCCGTAACCGGCGGCGACGAGCGCGACCGCCTTGGCCCTGTCCTTCGAACCCGTCTCCTCGGCCGCGCTCACCTGGGACAGGGCGTTCGTGGCGCTGAGCATCGGCCGGCCACAGGCGAAGATGGCGACGAACCACCAATAGCCAGGGCTCGCTGCCGCCAGAGCCGTCAGCGCCAAGCCGACAACGACGGTCACCAGCAGCATCCTCCGGCGGCCCAGCCGGTCGGCCAACCCGGCTACCGGGAGAGCGCCGAGCGAGGCGAGGCGGATGATCGCCAGCCCGACGCCGAGCTCGGTACCTGACAGCCCAGCCTGATCGGCAATCGTCGCCCCGGGGGCGATCCGCCCGAAGGCCTTGGCCACGTCACCGAGGGCCGCCACCGCTCCGTATTGGCCGAAACCCGAAGCCAGCGCCACCAAGGCGACCGCCACGATGGAGCGGTCGGTCCAGCGGCGGAGGCGAAGGGCCGGTGCCGGCAAGCCGGCCGCACCGGGGTCAGCGCCTGATGACATCGTCGCCGCAGATCACTCGGCTCACACGATCGGCAGGGAGACGCACCGGTGCCGGGAACCGGCGATCGCACCAACGAGTTGGTCCAGCGCTGCAAGGCTGTGCCCGCTGACGAGCTCGTCGCAGTGAGGAAGCGCAGCCGCCATGCCGCCCACGAGCGGTTCGTAGCGCGGGTCGGACGTGCGCGGGTTCACCCACACGATCCGGTGCGCAAGCCGCCGGAGCCGGGCCATCTGCTCTCCGATCAACTCCGGCGCGTCCCGCTCCCAGCCGTCTGACATGATGACCACGACGGCTCCCCGCGCCAGGCCTCGCCGGCCATGTGAGTCCAGGAACTCCTTCAACGCCTCGCCGATCCGGGTCCCGCCGTTCCAGTCGGGGGCGGCGGAGGCAGCCCGGGCGAGCGCAGCGCTCAGGTCACGGTCGGACAGCGCTCGCGTCAGCCGGGTCAGGCGGGTCGCGAACGTGAACACCTCGGCTCTGGCCAGGCCGGCAGTCGATGCCGCTGCGTGCAGGAAGTGCACGTACGCCAGGGCATACGGCTCCATTGAGCCCGAGATGTCGCAGATGACGACGAGGCGCCGGGGCACCCGTCGAGGGCTGCGCCTGACGAGGACCAGCGGATCGCCGGCGCTCTGGCGGCTCAGCCTGAGCGTCGCCCGGAGGTCGAGCTCGTCGCCGCGCCTGTGGCGATGTGATCGCCTCCCCAGCCGCAGTGGCAACGCCAGGCGGATCGACCGGAACAGTCGTTGCAGCTCAACCAGGTCGTCCGGCTCGAGGTGCGCAAAGTCCTGGTGCGCCAACCGTTCCTGCGAGCTGGCGACCCCGATCGTGACCTCTCGGCTCTCGGACTGCTCGGTCGCCGAGAGGCCGGCGCTCGAGGAGCCGCTGCCGGTCAACCTCTGGACGGGCCGGCGCCCCGCCGGGGCACGGGGCAGCTCAGTCGAGCGGGTCCGCGGCAGGCTCGGCGAGGTCTGATCGCCTCGGTGCTCCGCCACGTCGGCGAGGCCGCGGAAGACCTGGCCGAACACGGCGTCGAAGACCGGGATCTGCTCGCGGTTCGAGACCAGGGTGACGCGGGCCGTCCAATACAGCTCGGTGAGTGTCACCGGCATCGCAAGCGTGATCGCCCGGGCGAACCGTCCCGCCTGCTCCGGGCTCATCGTCAGCCCGGCACGTCGCAGCGCCTCCGAGAAACCCGCCGCCAGCTCCCCAAGGTCTCCCATCGATCTCCGCTCTCGGTCAGCTTGCCGGGCACCGAATGGTACGTCGGCGCGCTGCGCCGAGAGGCGCGCTCGCCATCGGACCGGATCTGGGTGTCTTCCACGCCGAATCAGCCCGCGCTCAGTGAACCGCTGCGCGAGTTGCCAGGAACCTTCCGACTTCGGGCGCCACGGCGATTCCGCGCAGTAGGCCGCCAGCAAGGCAGATGACGAGGAGCCACTGCCGGAGGCCCGCCCCGGCGATCTGGCGGCGTGTCCGGCGCGACCAGTCGCGGGGCGCGAGCTTCGCCGTCTCGACGATGTGGCCGAGCACGTGGAGGGTCATCGCACCGAACCACAGCACGAAACTCGCCTTGTGCACCAGCATCACATCCCCCCGCCAATGCAAGGGGACGAAGAGCAGGGCGATCCCGCTGGCGATGACCACCATGGTCAGCACGACGACGAACGGCCCGAGCAGGCGCAGGGCGGCAGGCGGAGGCCCCTTCTCCCGGTAGGCAGCGTCCCCCTGGTAGTACTTCACGAAGCGGTATCCGGTCGAGCCCGTCTTTACGAGCACCGGCGGGACCAGCATCATCCCGATCACGACGTGCGCCGTGGTCAGGCGGCCGATGGCGGGGATGGTGAGGCCCTCCAGGGCCAGGAGCACGAAGATGACCGCAGCCACCGAACCGGTGATGCGCGCATTCGCCTCGACCCCGGCCCGCCTTGCGGCAACGCGGGCGCGCCGCGCCATCACCTTCATCGGGCGGAGCGACACGGCTGGCGGGTGCCGGCGAGCGGGAAATCCGTTGTCGCCTCCTCCGTGCCGTCTTCAAGAATCCGGTAGGCGCTGTACCCACGGAGCGCCTCGACCGTGCCGAGGGCGTCGCTGTCGGCGACCATGATTGCGGTAGCGAGGGCGTCGGCGACCGCGAGCGATGGTCCGCTCACCGTCGCCGACGCCGCCCGGGCTCCCGCCTCTCGGTGCCGCAGCCCGGCAGCGAACGGATCGATCAAGTGCTCGCCACGCTGGTACCGGCCGGATGTGGCGACCGCGTGCCCGCCGGAGATTTCGACGATGCAGGCAACGGCGTCGGCTCGCCACGGGTGCTGGACGCCGATCCGCCATGACGCCTGTCCGTCGCTGGAGCCGTACGTGGCGACGTCCCCGCCACCGTTGACGAGGGCGCCGGCGACGCCCGCGCGAGCCAGGACCGCCGTCGCCCGCTCGACCGCCCAACCCTTCACCAGCCCGGTCGGGTCGACACCACCCGGCATTGCCCAGGGATCGAACCAACCTCCCGAGATCTCTTTCGCCGTGGCACACAACTCGAGCACGACCGGGATCTCCTCCGGCAGGTCGCACCAGTCGAGGTCACCGCGCCGATACCGGCTCATCGGGCTCTCGGCCACCCAGGTGCTGAAGATGCCGTCGAGGCGATGGAGCTCGGCGCAGCTCTCCTCCATCGCCGCGTGGACCTCCGGCGCCGGCAGAGGCCCGGGATCGATGAGGAACGACACCACAGTGCCCATCACGGGCTCGTGGTGCCGGACAAGCTCCGTCATCACTTGATGCCGAGCTGGTCCAAGGCTGACTGGACAGAAGCGGCGTAGCCCTCACTCGTGTACGTCGCTCCCGAGATGGTCGAGATCTGGGCGCTCTGGGCTGACAGCACCTCGCTCTGCAGCGTCGGGATGATCTGCTGGGCAAGTTGTTGCGAGTACGACTCGGCGGTCTGCAGCGTGACCACGGACGCTTGCGCGATACGAGTGCCTTGCACCGTGATCTTCACCGAGATCTCGCCGTAGCCGTATTGCTCGACGGCACCGGTTGCACTTCGTCGGCCTCCCGGCCCCGCGGTCGTGCTCGTCGAGTTGCTCGGCGGTGACGAACCGGTCGGCGTCGTCGGCGTAGTCGCCTGGGTACCTTGATTCGGCCGGGTGACACCTGCCGGCGTCGCCGCCAAGCTCGACCCAGCTGCAACGTGCGTGACCAGCACCAGGGCGAGCCCGGATGCGGTCGCGATCGTCATGAGCCGGCCTCGCCGCATGCTCCTCTCGCCGACACCACGACTCATAGCGCGTACGCCTCGTAGTGAAGGGCTCGCGCCGGCACTCCAGAGCGGCGCAGAAGTTCGACCATGTCGCTGACAAAACCCTCGGATCCCGACAGGAACACGTCCCTTTGCCTGATGTCCGGTACCAGCTGGATGAGGTGTTCGAGCGGCACGTCCCGCCTCGAGCCGACAACCACGTGCACCTTGCCCTTCAGCTTCGACACCAGCTCTCGCACCTCGCCCTCGAGAGCCACGTCCCCGCTCGAGGATGCCCGCAGGATGACCACCGGCTCGGTCCGCTTCGGCAAGTCCTCGAGCAACGAGCGCGCCGCCGTGACCCCGATCCCGCCGGCGATCAGGGCCACCTTCTGCCGCCTGCGCGCGTGGGTCGTGAAGGCCCCGTACGGACCCTCGATCGCCACCCGGGTGCCAGGCGTCAGCTGGGCCAGCGCCTGGGAATGATCTCCGACCGCCTTGACCGTCAGCCTGAGGTAGGGCGGCCGCGGTCGTGCTGAGAGCGTGTACGGATGCGCCTGCCACCACAACCCCCGCTTGAGGAAGCGCCACTCGAAGAACTGGCCACCGGACACCGCCAGCCGATCCAGGTTGCGGCCCCGGCAGATCACCGACATCACTCCGTCGGCCTCCGGCCTGACTTCCGTCACTCGGAGGCCGTAGCGAAGGCTCCGGGCGATCGGGAGGCCGAATCTGCACACCAGTACGACGCCGGCTGTTGCAGCCCACGCAGCCGACCACACCGCTTGGGTGAGGGGGTGCCCGACGAACGAGGGGCCGAGCACGACCTCGTGCGCGAACGCGAGGGCGAACGCGAGGTACATGCCGAGATGCAAGGCCCACCAGGTCTCTCGCCGCAGGCGGCGCCGGACGGAGTAGATCGAGAGGATCGCCACGACGACCATCACGGCGAAGCCGATGGTCGCGATCAGCATCCCCGGGTAGCTCGAGAGAAACGACCCCAGCTGGTGCATAACACCGCTATGGGTGGCCTGCGAGTAGGCGTAGGTCAGCAGGGCGGCGTGCGCGACGATCAACGACAGTGGCCACGGGGACAGCCGCCGGTGCCATCTGAGCAAGCCGTCCTGGCCGAGGACTCGTTCGACGACCGGCAAACGGCTGACGAGGAGCACCATCACCAGGGCGAGGTAGGTGCCGGCGAGCCCGGTCATGTTGCCGAGGAACATGGCGATGCCGCCTGGGGCTCGAAGCCCCGCCCAGGTCTCGGCGGTGATCCCTACACCGACGGTGGCGCCGAGGCCGAGGCCCACGATGACCACGGCGGCCTCGAGGGCGGCAGGTCGGGGCAGATGACCCGGACGAGAAGATCGAGCCCGGCCCCTCGCCTGCGCTGAGGAAACGGGCGCGCGATCAGCGCGTTGGAACGTGACCGATGACAAGTTGACCTCCGCCGCAACTGCTCACCCCGCCAGCGTGCCGTCACTGGCTGAGATGAAGCTGAGAACCGCCGCGATGGCCGCTGAAGATCAGTCTGCGGAGTTGCCGGGTACGGCAGGCAGGCGAATGAGCAACGTCGCCCCGCCGCCAAGAGTCTCCCGGGCCTCCACCGACCCCCCGTGCGCCTCGATGATTGCCCGCACGATCGCGAGGCCGAGACCTGCTCCTCCTGAGGCGCGCGCTCTCGAGGTGTCCTCCCGGAAGAAACGCTCGAACACCCGCTCCCGCCCCTCCGCCCCGAGCCCCGGGCCGTGGTCGGCCACTTCGATCAGGGCGTCGCTGCCCTCCCGGTACAGGCGGACAGTGCAGCCCGTGCCCGCAGGGGTATAGGCGCGGACGTTCGAGAGCAGGTTGTCGAGCACTTGGCGCAGGCGAGCCTCGTCTCCCGACACCTCCACCGGTTCGGTGGCAATGAGCTCGATCGGCCAGTCCGAGCCCATCACGGCAGCCGCGTGGATAGCTTCTGCGCACAGAGACACGAGCTCAACAGGGTGGCGCTCGAGCGGCAGCCCTTCGTCCAGATTGGTGAGCAGCAGGAGATCGGCGACGAGCCGGCTCATCCGGGCTGTCTCGTTCTGGATTCCGCTCAGGATGCGTGCGAGATCCTCCGGCTTCGAGTCGGCCCCGCGTGAGAACAGCTGCGAGTACGCCGAGACGGCGGCGATCGGGGTCCGGAGCTCATGGGAGGCGTCGGCAAGGAACTGGCGCATGTGAGACTCCGAGCGCCGGAGCGCACGCTCGGTCCGGTCGCGCTCCTGGAACTCGTCGGAGATACGGCCGAGCATGCGGTTGAGGACTCGCGTGAGACGTCCCATCTCCGTGCGGTCCCGGAAACGCTCCGGCACACGGGCCTCGAGATCGCCATCCATGATGAGCTCGGCCGTCTGCTCGACCTCGACCAAGGGGCGGAGTCCGATCCGGACGAGGAGGACACCGAGCGCCAGGGCGAGGAGCAGCGCCGCACTGAAGACACCGAGCTCGATGAGGAGCAGGCGGCCCAGCGTGTCGCCGGTCTCGGTCAGGGGCAGACCGAGGACGACCACGTCGCCGTTCGCGAGCAGGGACACCCGTACCCGGTAGCCGGGCTCGTCCTGTCGCGTCGCCGCTGTGTTGAAGTACCTCGCCTGTCCGAGGTGCGACCCCTCCGCCGACTGCGACGTCCCGGCAGCTCCCACTGTCGTGCTGGTCGCTTGGCTCGTGGTCTCGTCGAGCGTGTCCCGGCACGCGTCCGACATCGGTCCCGCCTGCACGGTCGGGCGCCTCAAGTCCGCCAGTCCCGCGATCTGGGATGGCAACGCCGGACGGTCGCCACGGGAGTCGAGCGGACGATCCTCGTCGGTGACAGGCACCGCGGCGATGACGTGCCCCGCCTGGGTGCGCACCTCCGCGAAGATCCCCGGCGCGCTCGCCTCGACGAGCGAGACCGTCAGATGGCCGCCCTGATTCAGGCAGGTCTCGATCGGAAGGTCGGCCGCCTGCAGAGTCGAGTCCAGCTGGCCGTTCAGGTACGAGCCGAATTCGGAGTACGTCGCAACTCCGGCGCCGATGAGAGCGACCAGAGCGATCACCCCGACGGCGATCAGGAGCCGGAACCGGAGGGACACTTGCTCGTCCGCCTACTCCTCCGCCTCGCGCATCACGTACCCGACGAGCCGGATGGTGTGAATGAGCGGCGGCCCGAAGGGATCGAGTTTCTTGCGCAGATGGCGCACGTAGGTCTCGACGATGTTCTGATTGCCTCCGAAGTCGTAGTGCCAGACGTAATCGATGAGCTGGCCCTTCGAGAGGACGCGGCGTGGATTGAGGAGGAAGGCGCGCAACAGGTTGAACTCGGTCGCGGTGAGCCGGATGGCGTGGTCGTTGCGCCAGACCTCATGGGTGTCGTCGTCCATCGTGACGTCGGAGAAGCGCAAACGCCGGTCTCGGCGCGCACCGTACGCTCGCCTGAGCAGTGCCTTCGACCGGGCGACGACTTCGGCCAGCGAGAACGGTTTGGCGATGTAGTCGTCGCCTCCAGCTGCGAGGCTCTCCACCAGGTCTTTCACTTCGCCCCGAGCCGTGAGGAACAGCACCGGCACGTCGATCCCGTCGGCGCGCATGCGCCGGGTCACTTCAAGCCCATCGAGGTCGGGCAGCATCACGTCGAGCACGACCAAGTCGAAGTGGGTTTCTTGGATCCGGCTCAGCGCCTCGCGACCGGTGGCCGCCTCGACGACCTCGAAACCCTCGTACCCGAGCACGGTGCCCACGCTGTCAAGGATCGATGGTTCGTCGTCGACCACGAGTACCCGCACCGCTTCAGCTTGCCAGCCGGCGGGCCCGCGCCCCGGTCAGCCGGCGTCGCCTGGTTCAGCGGGTCCCAGATCGGCGACAGTGGATCGCCGAAAGCGA
>Ga0187860_1001175_pt1 | contig 23764 bp, 27 predicted proteins | sample June2016WEW_10_4_FD_132981 | JGI IMG/M metagenome (GOLD analysis project Ga0187860, IMG submission 132981) | Peatland microbial communities from SPRUCE experiment site at the Marcell Experimental Forest, Minnesota, USA - June2016WEW_10_40 | ecosystem: Environmental > Terrestrial > Soil >...
CAGGGCGGCCAGGGCGGCGGCGGCCAGCAGAACCGGCCGCGCCAGCAGCAGGGCGGCGGCCAGAACCAGCAGAACCAGGGCGGCCAGGGCGGTGTCGATGTCGGTAACCGGCGGAGCCGCCGCCGTCGCGGTCGCGATCGCGTCGATCGTGAGCTGCAGGCCCCCCAGGGGCAGCAGGACATTCCCTTCCAGGGCGAACTCGTTCCGGTCAAGGGGTTGTTGGACTTGAGGGAGGAGGGGTACGGGTTTCTTCGGACCAGTGGCTATCTCCCGAGCTCCAAGGACGTCTATGTCTCGGTGAGCCAGGCGAGGCGTTTCTCGCTCCGGCGAGGTGACGCCGTCGAGGGCGCGTGCCGTCCAGCCGGCCCGAGCGAGAAGTACCCGGCGCTGTTGCGCATCGACGTAGTCAACGGCATGACGCCGGATGAGGCGAGGGAGCGCCCTCGTTTTGAGGACCTGACACCGTTGTTCCCCGACGACCGGCTCCGGCTCGAGCACCGCGACGACCCGTTGAACGTGACGGCTCGGATCGTCGACCTGATCTCGCCGATCGGGAAGGGCCAGCGCGGGATGATCGTGTCGCCTTCCAAGGCCGGGAAGACGACGGTCCTCAAGCAGATCGCCCACTCCGTCGAGCTCAACAACCCTGACGTGCACCTCATGGTGCTGCTCGTCGACGAGCGACCCGAAGAGGTCACCGACATGCGCCGTTCGGTAAAGGGCGAGGTCATAGCCTCGACGTTCGACCGACCGGCTGACGAGCACACCGCGTTGGCGGAGCTCGTGATGGAACGGGCGAAGCGTCTCGTCGAGATGGGCCGTGACGTCGTGATCATCCTCGACGGCATCACCCGGCTGGCCCGTGCCTACAACCTGGCGCAGCCGGCGACCGGGCGGATCATGTCCGGTGGTGTCGACTCGGGTGCGCTGTACCCACCGAAGAAGTTCTTCGGCGCCGCTCGCAACATCGAGGAGGGCGGCTCGCTCACCATCCTCGCCACGGCGCTGATCGAGACCGGATCCAAGATGGACGAAGTCATCTTCGAGGAGTTCAAGGGCACCGGCAACATGGAGCTACGGCTCGACCGCAAGCTCGCCGAGCGCCGCATCTACCCGGCGATCGACGTGAACGCCAGCTCGACTCGTCATGAGGAGCTCCTGTTCGACCGCTCACAGCTCCAGCAGGTGTGGAAGTTGCGGCGGGTGCTGAACGCCCTCGGGGCGGAGGGGAGCGCTGCCGCCGGGCTCGAGCTCTTGATGGACAAGATCAAGACGACCAAGTCCAACGACGAGTTCCTAGCGGAGATCGCCAAGGCTCCGATGCCCTCGAACTGAGGCGTTGACCGCTTGGCGGCGGGTGCCGGAGCGCCTGGTCGAGGTATCGGTGCGTGTCGGCCGTCGTGAGCGAAGCTTGTCGCGCGGCCACCGCCAGGCGACCCAGTGACTCAAGGGACCGAGGCATCCGGTCGATAACCACTCTTCAGTCGTGACGAGTGCGCCGGCCGGAGAAGCTGAGAGTGAGGCGCGGCACGGCTCTGGTTAGGCACCGGCCGAGTGAATCTGTCGCGGAACACGGATCGGCGAGGTTTCCTGCGCGAATAGACGTCTCACAACCGAAATTCGGTCGTCTGCAACCAAAGAGCAACCGATCGGGCAACTCGAATGCACCCTGCGCTTCGCACAATGCAGTCAAGAGGCCCAGTACGGGATGGAGGCCGTGGCATGAGCAGGATTAGCCGGGTGCACCTCGACGAGGACTACCACGTCCACTCGGCGTTCTCGGACGATGCGAAGAGCACGCTCGAGGAGAATCTCGAGGCGGCCGAACGCGCCGGGTTGCGCACCGTCTGCCTCGTGGAGCATGTCGGTGCGGACACGACCTGGGTCCCGGATCTGGTGAAGGCGGTTCACAACCTGCGGCGTGCGAGCCTCCGCGTGCTCGTCGGCGTCGAGGCCAAGTTGCTCGACCACAGCGGGCGCCTGGACCTCCCGGAGTCGATCGAGGGCCTCGATCACGTCCTCATCGCCGACCATCAGTTCCCCTCAGACGAAGGACCACTGTCACCCAGCAGGGTCCGCGCCATGCTGGCACTGGGCAAGCTCGACGCTCAGACGGCAGTCGAGTGCCTCGTCGAGGCGACCGTCGGCGCCATGGCACTCGTCGATCGGCCCATCGTCGCCCACCCCTTCAGCCTGCTCCCGAAGATCGGGCTGGATGAGTCCGACGTGAGCGACTCGCTCGCCGACCACCTCTCGCGCAACGCCCTTCGGCATGGCGCCCTCGTCGAGATGAACGAGAAGTGGGGTTGTCCCGGTCCCCGGCTGGCGTTGGCGCTCGCCAAGGCCGGAGTGCAACTCGTCGCCGGGAGCGACAGCCACGACTGCGCCACGATCGGTGCCTACGACCGTGTCCGTACGAACCTCCGCGAGGAGTGGCTGGCAGCCGACCTTCCGGCATCTCCGGAAATCCAGTTCGCTTGATGCTTTTGCACGACTTCGCTCTCGGCGGCAAATGGCTGTTGGTCCTCGGCGTGATGATCGGGTCGATCCCCTGGACTACGAGCGAGGCCTGGCGGTGAAAGCCGTGCTCGTTCTGGCGGTCGTCGTGTTGATCGTCGTGCTGCGCCAGCTGAACGTGGTCTGAAGGGCCCACCGATCCCGTACAATGGCGGCGCTATGAAGACCGACATTCACCCTAATTACGTCACTTCGCAGGTCCACTGCTCGTGCGGCAACGCCTTCGTGACCCGTTCGACGTCGCCAGATCTGCACGTCGAGTTGTGCAACGAGTGTCACCCCTTTTACACCGGCAAGCAGAAGCTCGTGGACACCGGTGGCCGCGTGGAGCGCTTCGAGCGTCGCTACGGGCGACGGAAGGGCAAGAAGGCCTAATCCTTCGCCTGCCTACGGGAGCCGTCGGCCCCGGTGGTGCACCGTCGGTAGCCTTCGGACGTGCTCGAACGCCTTCCTGAGCTCGAAACGGAGTACGCCGAGCTCCTCGATCGCCTCGCCGATCCCGGCCTGAGCCGAGACCGGCGCGCCCTTCGTGACTTGTCACGCCGGCGCAAAGAGCTGGAAGTCGTCGTCGAGAAGATGCGAGCACTCAGCGCGGCAGTCGGAGACGTCGCGGCTGCTCGCGAGCTGTACGCCGGCTCAGTCGGTGAGGAGCGTGACCTCGCCCGGGAGGAGCTCGAGACTGCCGAGCCCCGGGTCGCCGAGCTCGAGGAGGAGCTCCGGGCTTTGCTGCTCCCGAAGGACCCGAACGACGGCCGCAACGTGATCATGGAGATCCGCGGCGCCGAGGGCGGCGAGGAGGCGAACCTGTTCGCCAAGGATCTGTTCGACATGTACCTGCGGTACGCAGACCGCAGGGGCTGGCGAGTCGAAGTGTTGGACGCGCGTCCGTCCGATCTCGGCGGCATCGACGGTGTCACGTTCGTCGTGAAGGGGGACGACGCCTGGCAGCGCCTCAAGCACGAAGCGGGTCCCCACCGGGTCCAGCGTGTCCCGGTCACCGAGTCGCAGGGCCGGGTCCACACCTCGTCGGCGGCCGTGAACGTCCTCCCTGAGGCTGACGAAGTCGAGATCGAGATCGATCCGAATGACCTCCGCATCGACGTCTACCGCTCGACCGGTCCAGGTGGTCAGTCGGTGAACACGACGGACTCTGCCGTGCGCATCACCCATGTGCCGACCGGCGTGGTCGTCTCGATGCAGGACGAGAAAAGCCAGATCCAGAACCGTGCCCGGGCCATGCAGGTGCTCCGCGCACGCTTGTACGACCTCGAGCGCTCACGTCAGGACGCCGAGCTTGCCCGGGAGCGCAAGGCTCAGGTCGGCTCAGGCGGCCGCTCGGAGAAGATCCGCACGTACAACTACAAAGAGAACCGCGTGACGGACCATCGCATCGGTCTGACCTTGTACAAGCTCGATCGGGTGCTGCTCGGTGATCTGGACGAGTTCGTGGACGCGCTCGTCGCGGAGGAACGGTCCCGCCAGCTCTTCGAGCAGTGACCGTGTCGGAGCACACTCCGGCGACCTGGCGGCGCCTGCTGGACGGCGCCGCTGAGAGCCTGGGTGACCGGGTCGACGCACGTTGGATCATCGAGGTCGTAGCCGGCGTACCGCTCGCCCGCCTCCTCGCCGGCCTCGATGAGCTCGCCCCACCGGGCGCTGCGGAACAGGTCAGCGTCCTTGTCGAGCGCCGCAGGTCCGGGGAGCCGTTGCAGCATGTGGTGGGAAGATGGGGGTTTCGCCGGTTGGACGTGGCCGTGGACGGGCGGGCGCTCGTCCCGAGACCAGAAACCGAGCTCCTCGTCGAACTCGCCCTCACCGAATTGGACCGGTTCGCCGCCCTCGGCACTGCCTCAGGCCTGGTGGCCGTGGATCTGGGCACCGGGTCGGGAGTGATCGCCCTCTCGCTCGCCGCCGAGCGCGAAGGTCTCGAGGTGTTCGGAGTGGACCGGTCGGAGGCCGCCCTCGGGCTCGCCCGGGAGAACCTGGGCTGCCTCGACGCCCGCGCCCGCCGGCGGGTGACTTTCCTGGAGGGCGATTGGTTCTCACCACTCCCGGTTGGGCTGGCGGGCCACTTGGCGCTGGTCGTCTCGAACCCCCCGTACCTCGCCGCGGGAGAATGGCCGGCGCTCGAGGCTGTCGTGCGCGATCACGACCCGTACGAAGCGCTCGTTGCTGGTCCCACCGGGCTGGAGGCGATCGAGCGACTGGTGGCCGAGTCGCCACGCTGGCTGGCTCCCGGCGGCTCGCTCGTCATCGAGATCGCCCCGCACCAGCGCGAGGCGGTCCTCGGGCACGTCGCCGATATCGGGCCGGCGTTCAGTTCGGCGTCGGTCACTGACGACCTGGCTGGGCGACCCCGGGCGCTCGTCGCGAGGCGGTCAGTGGAGTGATGGGTGCGGCTGGCGAGCCTGACGGGTTTGAGGAGGCTCTCGTTGCCTTGCGGGCGGGGCAGGTAGTCGCCCTCCCGACCGACACCGTCTACGGCCTGGCGGTCGATCCCCGGCTGGAGGGCGCCACCGCCGAGCTGTTCCGGCTGAAGGGGCGTCCCGAGACTTTTGCGCTGCCGGTGCTCTTGGGCGACGGCGCCGATGCGTGGCAGCTCGGCGTGCCTGATCGCCGAGCCGTCGCCCTGGCGGCTCGGTATTGGCCCGGCGCCCTGACGATCGTGGTGTTCCGCCAGCCGGCGGTCGGGTTCGACCTCGGTGGCGATCCGGTCACCATCGGCTTGCGTTGCCCCGCTGACGCCACTGCCCGCAGGCTGCTCTCCGCCAGCGGACCGCTGGCGGTGACGAGCGCGAACGCGCACGGTGCTGCGCCCTGCCGCAGTGCTGAGGAAGTGCGCCGGGTCTTCGGCGCAGGGGTTCACGTCCTCGACGGCGGCCCATCGGTTGGGCAACCGTCCACGGTGGTCTCGTTTGTCGGCGACGGTGTCGCCTGTCTCCGCCAAGGCTCGATCCCGATGGGCGAGATCGACGAGGTGCTGGCCTCGCTCAGTCCGGGCGAGGGCTAACGGGGGGTACGCGGCGCTAGCACGGAGCTAACGCGGGGCTAGCGCCTCGGTTGCTCAGGCCACTTAGGCCGATGGCTTGTCGTCGTCGTCGTCCCGGGGCTCGGCAGGGGGTTCCAGCTTGTCGAGCTCGGTCGTCTCGTCGTCGTACCCTGCCTTCGGATCACCGTCGTCCAGGTCGCCGCCGATGTCCGTCTCGTTCAGTCCGTCTCCGTCAGTGCCCACATCGGCGATCATATGCCCCGGGGCGGTCGCCCGGTAGGCCGAATTGTCGTGGCGGACGCTTTCGGCCTCGCCCGGCCGCCGCCTACTCCTTCCGCGACGGCATCCACCGGAAGCGCCGCAGGGCGATCACGATCGCCACCGCCCCCCAGATCGCCATGCTCACGATGTGCCCCCACTCGATTCCGAGCCCGTGCACGTTCGGGTTGACGGCGGCGAACGTCGCCTTCACGAACGGCTGCACCGGGAACCAGGCCGCCACCTTCGAGATCTGTGAGCCCGGCGACAGCGGGAAGAACGTCCCCGAGATGAACATGAGCGGCAGGTAGATGCCGTTCACGACGGCTGGCGCCGCATCGGCGTTCGGGATGATGACGGTGATGGCGATGCCGATCGAGCAGAAGGTCGCCGTTCCCATGAGCAGCGTCACGAGCAGGGCCAACGCCGCGTGCGCCGGGAAGACCAGGTGGTAGAAGACAGCACCGATCCCGAGCGTCAACCCGACGAGCACCGCCGTGCGGATCAGACAGCTCAGCACGACCGTCACGAGGAATGCCCACGGCGGCAGCGGTGACGACCGCACCCGCTTCAGCAGACCTTCCTCCCGTTGGGTCGTCAGCTGCACGGCGAGGTAGGTGTAGCACGACGAGATCACGCCGAGCGTGAGGATCGCCGGCACGAAGTACTGGTCGAAATTGAGGGCAGGGCCGGGCGTGGCTGAGGAGGACAGTTTCTGCCCGCTGTCGAGGCTGCCGAAGATGACGAGGAACATGATCGGCATGAAGAACGTGAAGAACGCGCCGAACCGATTCCGCCAGTAGGACAACTGCTGGTACTTGAGGTCGGTGGCGATCATCCTGAGGGGGCCGACCGACTCGCGCCGGGCGGGTCCGGGTAGGACCGACTCGACCGAGCTCATGGCGCCCCCATCTCGTCGGCGGTGATCGACAGGTACACGTCCTCGAGACTCGGCCGGGTCACCTCGAGGCGCTCCAATTCGAGACCGCGGTCGACTGCCCAGGCGGTGAGGCGGTGCAGCACGCTCGTCGGCAAAGCAGTCCTGATCTCCACCAGCCGGCCGTCGGCGGTGTCGAGGACCGTCGGGGAGGCGCCATCGGCCAGAGACAGCTCGCCAAGCGACGCCAGCCCGGCCGGCCACCCGAAGCGCACCGTCGCTTCCCCCGAGTCGCGCCCGCCGATCGACTCCGGGGTGCCCGTGGCCACGATCCGGCCGCGTGCGATCACCGCCACGGAGTCGGCCAGCGCCTGCGCCTCGTCCATGTAGTGCGTCGTCAGCAGGACGGTGAGCCCCTCGGAGGCCAGCTGGTGCACGACCTCCCACGCCTCCCGGCGAGCCGACGGATCGAAACCCGTCGTCGGCTCGTCCAGGAACAACACCTCCGGATTGCCCACCAAGCTGAGACCGAGGTCGAGCCGGCGCTGCTGGCCGCCCGACAGCGTCCGGACCCTGGCTCCCGCCTTCTCCTCCAGGCCAACCGCCTTGATGATCTCCGGCACGTCCCGGGGGTGCCGGTAGTAGCTGGCCCGCCGTTGGAACGTCTCCCGGACCGTGAGGAACTGCTCCACGGCGCATTCCTGCAGCACGATCCCCGTCCGCTCCAGCAGCACCTGGCGCTGCCTGGCTGGATCCAGGCCGAGGACTCGCACCTCGCCGGCGTCAGGTCCGAGAAACCCCTCCAGGATCTCCACCGTCGTCGTCTTCCCGGCTCCGTTCGGTCCGAGCAGCGCAAGGACCGTGCCGGCTTCCACCTCGAGATCGACACCCCGAACGGCGTGGACGTCGCCGAAGCTCTTCGCGAGACCGCGAACACTGATCGCCGGCGCCACGATTTTGGATCGTAACCGTCAAAAGGCGGCACACCGGGTGCATCGAGGGCGGCTGGGTAGACTTTCGCGATGGCCGAATCATCCTCGCTGCTGTCCAATGACCCCGAGGTGAAGGCGCTACTCGAGCGCGAGCTCGAACGGCAGCGCACGACGCTGCAGCTCATCGCCTCGGAGAACTTCACGTCGCTCGCAGTGATGGCGGCCTCGGCCTCGGTGCTGACGAACAAGTACTCCGAGGGGTACCCCGGCAAGCGCTACTACGGCGGCAACGTCGTTGCCGACGCGGTCGAGGACTTGGCACGCGATCGGGCGACGCGGCTGTTCGGCGCCGCCCATGCGAACGTGCAACCCCACTCGGGGGCTTCTGCGAACCTCGCCGCCTACCTGGCGCTCGTCAACCCCGGCGACACCGTGCTCGCCATGCGCCTCGACCAGGGCGGCCACCTCACTCACGGGTCGCCGGTGTCGATCACGGGAAAGCTCTACCGCTTTGTCGCCTACGGCGTGACGCCGGCACAACCCGACGGCTCCGGCGAGCGCATCGACCTCGACCAGGTCCGGGACTTCGCCCGCCGGGAACACCCCAAGCTGATCGTGGCCGGGACGACCGCCTACTCGCGGTCGATCGATCCGGCGCCGTTCCGGGAGATCGCCGACGAGGTCGGTGCGAAGTTCATGTTCGACATGGCGCACCCAGCCGGGCTGGTTGCCGCCGGCGTGCACCCGAGTCCGGTAGGCGTGGCTGACGTCGTGACGTTCACGACGCACAAGACGCTTCGTGGACCGCGCGGCGGGGCGATTCTCACCGGCGCCGACCTGGCACGGCCGATCGACTCGGCGGTCTTTCCGGGCTTACAGGGTGGCCCGCTCGACCACACCATCGCAGCCAAGGCCGTGGCGTTCGCCGAAGCGGACACGCCGGCATTCAAGGACTACGCACGCCAGGTCGTGTCCAACGCGCATGCGTTCGCCGCCGCGCTCGTCGCCGAGGGGTTCCGCCTCGTCGCCGGGGGCACAGACAACCACCTCGTGCTCGTCGACCTCCGCGACTTCGACTCTGACCTCACGGGCAAGATCGCCCAGGAAGCCCTCGACCGGGCCGGCATCACGTGCAACCGTAACCAGATCCCCAACGACCCGAGGCCACCGTTCGTGGCGAGCGGTCTGCGGCTCGGCACCGCGGCCGAGACGACGGCGGGGATGCGTGAGCCGGAGATGGCCGTCGTCGCCGGGCTGCTGGCGCGAGCGCTGCGGGGCCGCGATGACGCCGGCGAGCTGGCCTCGGTGCGCGAGGAGGTCCGGTCGGTCCGCAAAGTCTTCGACCCCTATCCCGATGGTGCAGGAGGGCTGCTCTGACGCAGGTCCAAGGCTGCATCGCGGTCTTCGGGGTGGCCACCGTGGCCACGTATCTCCTGACGTTCGTCGTGCGCGCCGGCGCTGTCCGGGCAAAGCTCATCGTCCCGCCCGACTCCGAGCGGGTGCACACCGTGCCCACGGCCACTGCTGGCGGTACGGCGATGTTCATCGGCCTCGGTATCGCTTTCGCCGTCGCACGGTTCGTCCCCGAGCTCGGGTTCCAAGCGGTGTTCGCAGGCTCGAGCCAGGCCGCCGGGGTGCTCGCTGCGGCGGGAGTGATGTTCCTGGTCGGCTTCATCGACGACGTCCGGGAGGTCTCGGCACCCGCCAAGGTGGCCGGTCAGGTGCTCGCCGCCATGGTCCTGTACTTCGCCGGCGCCACAATGCTGCACTTCAAGGTGCCCTTTGCGGGCTACCTGATCCTCTCGCCGTCGGTCTTGCCGTTGGTCACGGCTCTGTGGGTGATCGGGATCGCGAACGCGATCAACCTGATCGACGGGCTGGATGGTCTGGCGGCCGGCGTGGTCGCCATCGCGTCAGGCGCGCTCTGTGTCTACGGGCTGCGTCTCGAGTACGAGCGGGTCCTCCAGGTCAACAGCATCGGGCCGCTCATCGCAGCCGCGACCTGCGGGCTGTGCGTGGGTTTCCTTCCGCACAACTTCCACCGGGCCAAGATCTTCATGGGTGACACCGGAGCGATGGTTCTCGGCTTGTTGATGGCCGCCAGCACGATGGTCATCGGCGGTGACGTCGCGCCGACTTGGGGCTTGACGTACTTCTTCTTCGTCCCGCTGCTCGTGCCCTTTGTCATCCTCGGCGTCCCGATCCTGGACACGGCCTTCGCCATCGTTCGCCGCACCGTCCGGCGGACCGGTGTCGCCGTCCGGGATCTCGAGCACCTCCATCACCGGCTCATGCGCCTCGGCCATGGTCACCGGCGTACGGTCCTCGTGTTGTGGGCTTGGACGTTCGTCCTGTCTGCCCTCGTGCTGTACCCGACGTTCGACCGGTCGTGGCAAGGCGCGATCCCGATCCTCGCCCTCGTGATGGCAGTCGGGTTGTACACGCTGTTCCTGCCGATTCGGGGCCGCCGAGAGGTTGGGTCGGCCGAGGCGGCGGACGGCGGCGGCGGCGAGCGCGGCCCGGTGATGGCGAACGCCGGATTGGGAGCCGCCGGAGCGGCGATGAACGATGGCCGGGTGTCTGTCGGCCCCGGCGTGCAGAACCGGCGCGAGGACGCCGGGAGGGCCGCTGCGGGGCCGCACCGAGGGCAGCACCGGCGTCGTTTTGCTCGCCACCATCCTCCGACGCGAGAATAGGACAAAGAAGGTGAGCAGTAAGCCCACGCCGAGTCTGGGCGCGCTGCTCGGCATGGGCGTCTCGATAGCGCTGTGCATCGCAGCCGGGTTCGGCGGCGGCTACTGGCTGGATGAGACGTTCAAGACCGGACTCGTGCTGACCTTCGTCGGGCTGTTCCTCGGGATCGTCGCAGCGGTCGCCGTGGTGTACTTTGAGGTCAAGACGTACTTGTGACCAATTTCACTAAACTGTTTCCAGACGCCAGCAGCGTGGCCGGCCGGTTCGGCACCCGCGCTGTCAGGAAGTGACATCGAAGGCATGAACCGACTGTTAGAGGTCTTCGAGCAGTTCTCACTGCCCGAGCTCAATCGACTGCTGAAGCGCACCGTCTTCTCCGCCATCGGGGTTGCCGTCGTCGCGCTCATCGTCGCCGGCCTGCTCGGTCACCTCGTGTTCGGCTTGGGCGTCTGTCTCGGCCTCGGTCTCGGGCTCGTGAACGTGCGGCTCATCACCGCCCAGACGGCCAAAGTAAGTGCCTCGGAGACCTCCAGGCCCATCCGGGCGCTGGCGTCGCTCACGCTGTTTCGACTTGGCGCCACGACGATAATCATCGTCATCCTTGCCGTGGTCGCCACTCAGCTCGGGCTCGGAGCCGTGGGGGGCGTGGCGCTCTTCTACTTCACGTTCCTCGGCAACCTGATCGTGCCGTTGCTGAAGAAGGGCTTCGTGGGGTGAGCCTCAAACCGTCCATCCTCGCCCTCAACGTCCCGGTTGGCGACCACGTCACGATCAACCTCGGTCCCCTCGGACCGATCAACATCGACGACCTCATCGCCGTCGGCGTCGCCGGCCTGATCGTCGTCTTCCTCGGCGTGATGCTCCGGAGGAACGTCACTTCTGGCGTCCCGGGCAAGTTGCAGCTGGCGTTCGAGACGATCGTCGAGGCCGTCAACAACCAGGTCGCCTCGACGATGGGCGACAAGGGTCTCTTCGTTGTCCCGCTCGCCATCACCCTGTTCATCTTCATCCTGCTGAGCAACTGGCTCGAGATGATCCCGACGACGTGGCCGAACCATCACCAGCTCCTCCCAGCGCCGACCGGCGACATCAACCTCACGGCCGCGCTCGCGGTCCTCGTGATCTTCCTCGTCCACTTCACCTGGATCCAGCAGAACGGGTTCAAGGCCTACATCGCCCACTACTTCAAGCCACCGGCGATGTTCCTGATCAACATCATCGAGGAGATCGCCAAGCCACTCACCCTGGCCCTCCGTCTCTTTGGCAACATCTTCGCCGGCGGCATCATGCTGGTGCTCATCGCGGATATGCCCGGGCCCTCCAAAGTCGTGTCCATCCCAGTCCTCGATGTCGTCTGGAAACTCTTCGACGGCCTGTTCGTCGGGCCAGTGCAGGCATTCATCTTCACGCTGCTCACGCTGTTGTACTTCCAGTCGGCAGTCACCGGCGGTCACTGAGCAAGCGGGTCGATCGTGGATCGGTTCAGGGTCTTTCATCTCGGCACCTCACACACAGGAGAGAAGGCAAATGGCAGCACTTGACACAGCTACTGCGATCAGCTCGGCTGGCGCATTCATCGGCGGCGGCCTGGCTCTTGGCGGCGGTGCCATCGGCGCTGCCATCGGTGACGGCCTGGCGGGCAGCCAGACGATCGCCGGCATCGCCCGCCAACCAGAGGCTCAGACCCGGCTGTACACGACGATGTTCATCGTCGTCGGCCTCTGCGAAGCGATGTACTTCATCAACCTCGTGTTCATGATCCTGTTCGTCTTCGTGGAATACAAGAAGTAACGAGGACCACAGCTCATGCTGGCAGGCCTCTTTCTACTCCCGGGTTTCACCTTCGTCCTGGAGCTCATCGCGTTCCTGCTCGTGCTCGGCTTCGTCGCCAAGTACGTGCTGCCGCCGTTGCGCAAGGCCATGGACGAACGGGCTGCCCACATCCGCAACTCCATCCAGGCCGCCGAGGACGCCCGAAGCGCGGCCGAGGAGGCTGTGGCCAAGCGGCGGGAGCTGCTCGAGCAGGCCCGCGGCGAAGCGCGGGCGATCGTCGACCAGGCCAACACGACGGCCGAGCAGCTCCGAGAGGAGGGGCGCCAGCGGGGCCAAGAGGAGTACGAGCGCCTGCTGGCCAATGCCCACACCGACATCGAGCAGGAGCGCCTCCGCGCCCGGGACGAGGTCATGGAAGACGTGGGCGCGCTCGTGCTGCGCGCAGCCGAGCAGGTGATCGGTGGAGCGCTGGACCCCGCTCACCACCGTGCCCTCGTCGACGAAGCGATCTCAGCCGCGCAAGCCAGCGCTCCGGGTGGCTCGGGCAGCAGCACCCCAGGCAGGCGCTGATGCTCGAGCTCGTACGCGGCTACGCGTCGGCGTCGTTCGACGGCGCCATGCGCAATGGGCGTCTCGACGAAGTGCCTGCCAGCCTCGTCGAGATCTCCCGCCTGCTCGTCGCGTCCGAGCCCTTGCGCAACGCGCTCACCGACGGGTCGATCGCCGCCATCCAGCGGCGGGCGGTGCTGGAGGATCTCCTCTCGGGCAAGGTCGCCGAGGAAGCGCTCGCTCCCCTCGGCTTCGCTGTGGACACCGAACGGCCAGCCGATCTCCCGAAGACGCTCGAGCGACTCGTCGAGGTCGCCGAGGAAGCGGCGGCCAACGCCGCCGACGGCGAGCCGCTGGCTGCCGAGCCACCGATCGGCCGCGGCGGTGCGTACGATCGCCTGCGCGGCTATGCCGACCGGATCTTCGAGAAGGTGGCGAGTCCGGCGACGGTCGACGGGATCGAGGACGAGTTGTTCCGCCTCGCTCGCATCGCAGAACAGACCCCGTCGCTGCGCGAGGCACTCGGCGACGGCGCCGTTCCCATCGCGCGGCGCCTTGCCGTGCTGGCCGACCTCTTCAGGGACAAGGTGAGGCCCGAGACGCTGTGGCTCTTGAGCTACGTCGTCCGGGCGGGACGCTCTCGGGCCCTGACAGGCGCGCTCGACTATCTCGTCGAGCTGGCCGCGGCCGAGCGGGGCCGCCGTGTCGCTGAGGTGCGCTGCGCCATCCCACTCGACGCCGGCGAGCAGGACCGTCTCGCGGAAGCGCTCGCTCGTATCGTCCGCCGGCCTGTGGAGCTGCGCATCCAGATCGATCCGTCCGTGATCGGCGGAGTGAAGGTCGAGGTCGGCAACACCATCATCGACGGGACCGTGAGGCACCGTCTCGACCAGCTGAGCGAATCGCTCCTGCTGGGCGTCTAGATCGTCAAGACCAACGAGGACCAAGGACACCCATACGACATGCCAGAGCTCACGATCAGCGCCGAGGACATCACTGCGGCGCTGCAGCGCCACGTGTCGGAGTACTCCACCGACGTCCAGGCTGAGCAGGTGGGCCGCATCGCCGAGGTCGGCGACGGCATCGCCCGTGTCAGCGGCCTGCCGAACGCCTCAGTCAACGAGCTCCTCGAGTTCGAGAACGGTGTCGTCGGCCTTGCGCTCAACCTGGACGAGGAGTCGATCGGTGCCGTCGTGCTCGGTTCCGTGGACGGGCTGGACGAAGGCCAGGTGGTCCGGGCGACCGGGAGGATTCTCTCCGTACCGGTCGGGGACGGCCTCCTCGGCCGGGTCGTCGACCCGCTCGGCAACGCGATCGACGGCAAGGGCACGATCTCGAACACCACTGACCGCCGTGTCGAGATCCAGGCTCCGGGCATCGTCGGGCGCCAGCCGGTGAAGGAGCCGCTCCAGACCGGTATCAAGGTGATCGACGCCATGACGCCGATCGGTCGTGGCCAGCGCGAGCTCATCATCGGCGACCGAAAGACGGGTAAGACGACGATCGCGGTCGACACGATCATCAACCAGCGCGGCCAGAACGTGAAGTGCATCTACGTCGCCATCGGCCAGAAGGGCTCGACCGTCGCCCAGACCGTAGCCACCCTGGCCGAGCACGGCGCGATGGAGTACACGGTCGTCGTGGCTGCCCCTGCATCGGAGCCGGCTCCGTTCAAGTACCTTGCGCCGTACGCGGGCTGCGCGATGGGCCAGCACTGGATGGAGAACGGCGACCACGCCCTCATCATCTATGACGACCTGTCCAAGCAGGCCGAGGCCTACCGCCAGCTTTCGCTCCTCCTGCGCCGGCCTCCGGGACGTGAGGCTTACCCGGGCGACGTCTTCTACCTGCACAGCCGGCTGCTGGAGCGGGCGGCGAAGCTCTCCGATGCCATGGGCGGCGGATCCCTCACTGCTCTTCCCGTGATCGAGACCAAAGCCGGCGACATCTCCGCCTACATCCCGACGAACGTGATCTCGATCACCGATGGTCAGATCTTCCTGCAGACCGACCTGTTCTACTCCGGCGTTCGACCGGCGATCGACGTGGGCAACTCGGTGTCCCGCGTCGGCGGCGCCGCCCAGGTGAAGGCCATGCGAGCCGTGGCCGGGACGCTCAAGATCGACCTCGCTCAGTTCCGCGAGCTCGAGGCGTTCGCCACGTTCGGCTCCGAGCTGGACAAGGTCTCCCAGGCCCAGCTTGACCGGGGCTACCGCCTGACCGAGCTACTGAAGCAGGGGCTGAACGAGCCGCTACCGGTCGAAGAGCAGGTAGTCGTGATCTACGCCGGCACGCGGGGCCACGTGGACGCCATCGCCGTCGCCGATGTGCAGCGTTTTGAGAAGGAGCTGCGAGCGAACTTCCGCGGTAGGCACGCCGATCTTCTCGAGCAGATTCGGGAAACGGGCCAGCTGCCGGACACCGATGCCCTCGACGCGGCCATCAACGAGACGAAGAAGGCGTTCGCTCCGGCGGACGAGGCGTCTCAGTCAGATGCCACGTCCTCGGCGGACGGCACCGGCTCCGACCCGGGTGACGACGGCGACGGCGTGGGTGGGGCGAGCTAGCCGATGGCTGGTGGTCAGGAGCGGATCCTCCGCCGGAGGATCCGCAGCGTCGAGTCGACGAAGAAGATCACGCGGGCGATGGAGCTCATCGCGGCGTCGCAGATGCTGCGCGCTCAGGCGCGGATCCACGGCGCCCGACCGTATGTGGCGGGCATGCAGCGCGTGCTTGCGGACGTCGCCGAGGACGGGACCCTGCCGGCACGGTTGATGGGCGTGCCCGAGTCTCCTGAGCACGTCGCCGTCGTGGCGATCGTGTCCGACCGTGGGCTCTGCGGTGGTTACAACGCCTTCGTCCTTCGAGCTGCTGAACGCCTCATGCGAACCGGCGAGCCCGCCGGGCGCTCGTACCGCCTGACAGCAGCCGGCAAGAAGGCAGTCGGGTACTTCCGCTTCCGGGGCCGCGCGGTCGATCACCCCATGTCGATGTCGGACCGACCCAGCTACGAGCACGCCCGCGAGATCGCTGCCACGGTGGTGGCGCCGTTCCTCGCCGGCGAAGTGGACCTCGTTCAGCTCGTGTCGACCCGGTTCATCAGCGCCGGTTCCCAGACCGTGGAGACCCACCAGATCCTCCCGATCCTCCCGCCCGGCGGCTACTCGCCGCACCCGCGCCCTGTGCACCTCGTCACCGCCGACGGTGTTGAGACCCCTCGTCCCGCCGATGACGGGGAGAGTGAAGAGGGAAAGCGGGCCGGTTTCTTCGAATACGAGCCCGGGAGCAACGAACTGCTGGCGCTGCTCGTGCCCCGCTATGCCGAGGCGGCGATCTTCCAAGCCATGCTCGAGGCCTCCGCCTCCGAGCACATCGCCCGACAGCGGGCCATGTCGGCCGCCACCGAGAATGCCGACGACCTGATCACGAACCTGCGGCGGATCATGAACCGTGTCCGCCAGGATTCCATCACGACCGAGATCATGGAGATCGTGGGCGGTGCCGAAGCACTCCGGCAGGGGTCCGAGGAACACACCACCCCAGCTCCACATGATCACTACGACGCCGAGGAGCGCATCGCATGACCACCACCACCGATCAGGCCGACACCAAGCAACTCGAGGACGGGCGCGTTGTCGCCATCGCCGGGCCGGTGGTGGACGTCGAATTCCCTCCGCACGCCCTGCCGGCGATCAACCACCTCATCGAGATGTCGATCGAGCACGAGGGCATCACCCTGGTCGTGCCGGCCGAGGTCGCCCAGCAGATCGGCGAGGGCCGCGTGAGGGCCGTGTGCCTGAAGCCGACCGACGGCCTCCGCCGGGGCGCTACCGTCCGCAACACGGGCCGAGGCATCTCCGTCCCGGTCGGTGACGCCGTGCTCGGTCACGTGTTCAACGTCACCGGTCAATCGCTCGACACCGACACGATCGATGCGCCGGACGACTACTGGGAGGTTCACCGCGACCCTCCACCCTTCGACGCCCTCGAGCCGAAGCGCCAGATGTTCGAGACCGGCATCAAGGTCATCGACCTCCTCGAGCCCTACGTGCAGGGTGGGAAGATCGGGTTGTTCGGTGGTGCCGGCGTCGGCAAGACGGTGCTCATCACCGAGATGATCCGCCGTGTCGCCCAGAGCCACGGTGGTGTGTCCGTGTTCGCCGGCGTGGGCGAACGGACCCGTGAGGGTACTGACCTCTGGCTCGAGATGCAGGAGTCCGGCGTCATCGACAAGACGGCCCTTGTCTATGGGCAGATGGACGAGCCGCCCGGGGTTCGGCTGCGTGTGGCCCTTTCGGCGCTCACGATGGCGGAGTACTTCCGGGACGTGAAGAACCAGGACGTGTTGTTGTTCGTGGACAACATCTTCCGCTTCGTCCAAGCCGGCTCCGAGGTGTCCACGCTGCTCGGCCGCATGCCCTCGGCGGTGGGTTACCAGCCGACGCTCGCCGACGAGATGGGTGAGCTGCAGGAGCGGATCACGTCCACGCGTGGGCACTCCATCACGTCGATGCAAGCCGTGTACGTCCCCGCCGACGACTACACGGACCCGGCGCCGTTCACCACGTTCACGCACCTTGACGCCACGTCCGAGCTCTCACGCCAGATCGCTGCGCTCGGCATCTTCCCTGCCATTGACCCGCTCGCCTCGACGAGCAACATCCTGGCTCCCGAGGTCGTGGGCGACCGCCACTACCAGTGCGCCCGGCGGGTTCAGGAAGTGCTGCAGCGCTACCGGGAGCTGCAGGACATCATCGCCATCCTCGGTCTCGACGAGCTGTCCGAGGAAGACCGGGTGACGGTCAACCGGGCCCGCAAGATCCAGCGGTTCCTCTCCCAGCCGCTGCACGTCGCCGAGGTCTTCACCGGACTTCCCGGCGCCGATGTCCCGGTCGACGAGACGGTTCGCTCCTTCGAGGCCCTGCTCGGTGGTGACCTCGATGACGTCCCGGAGCAGGCGTTCCTCAACGTGGGCGGCGTCGACGATGTCGTGAAGAAGGCAAAGGAGTTCTCGTAGTGGCGACCCATGTCGAAGTCGTCACGCCCGAGCGCGTCCTGTTCTCGGGCGAAGCCGACTTCGTCGTCATGCGTGCCGAAGGTGGCGACATCATGTTCCTGCCGAACCACGCGCCTTTCGTCGGAGCGGTCGATATCTGCACTGTCCGGATCGTCCTTGCCGGGAGTGACGCGGCGGTGCCAGGCGCGTCCGGTGGCGACGACGCCGGCGCCGGAACCGCTGCAGCGGCTCACCACGGCGCCGGCACGGAGGGCGAAGTGCGGTTGGCGATGGCTGGGGGTTTTGTGCACGTCGATGACAACCGTGTGACCGTGCTGGCCGGTATCGCCGAGCTGGCGGACGAGATCGACGTCGATCGTGCCCAGCGCGCGCTGGAGGCGGCGCAGAGCGCTGCGGGTGGGGAGACAGCGCCCACCCCGGGCGACATGCTCGACGCCGAGGCGGCGGCGGGCGAACCTGGGATCGAACAGAGCCCGACGATGCGGGCGTTGGTGCACCCCGATGACCCGGAGGTGCGGGAGCGTCGGGCACTCGCGAGGCTTGAGGCCGCCGGGGCGCTCGGCACGAGTTCGGCTGCTCCGACGGTGGCCCCCGCTCGCTGACTAGCGGGTACGGCTCGTGGTGCAACGAGACCTGACGGCGGCGCCAGGGCGTGGAGCGGAGTCTGCTGGCGCGCCACAGCTGGCCGGGAGCGCCGAGGCAACCTTAGGTTCGAAGCCAGCCCGGCGCCGGCGGAGGCTTGCCGTAGCGCTCATGGTTCCCGGTCGCGCCGCCGACGAGATCGACGGATTGCGCCGGGCTCTCGGCTCGACCGAGGTGGCCAGGATCGCTCCGCACGTGACGTTGGTGCCTCCGGTGAACGTTCGTGACGAAGACGTCCAGACGGCGGCCGATCTCGTCCGGTCAGTCGCCGCTGGCTCGGCCCCCCTGGCAGTCGTGCTGGGTCCGGCTGCCACGTTCTGGCCGGCCAACCCAGTCTGCTACCTGGCCGTAGCGGCCGACGCGGCTGCGGCCGACGCGGCTGCGTCCGACCGGGTTGCGGCCGACCCAGCCGGCCTGGGGTCACTCGCCAGCCGTCTCGCCGCCGGCCCACTGGCGCCGCCGCCGAAGCGACGGACGCGTCCCTTCGTGCCGCACGTGACCATCAACCAGCGGATGCCACCCGAGCTGATCGAATCGGCCGTCCGACTGCTCAGCTCGTACCGCACGCCGGTGGTCTTCCAGCGTGTGACCCTTCTTGAATTCTCAGAGCGCGAGCGGCGCTGGCTCACGGCGTCCGACGCTCAGCTCGGTGCCTCAGTCGTCGTCGGCCGTGGTGGCTTCGAGATTGAGCTGTCGGTGAGCTCCCAGCTCGATCCGGCAGGCGCCGACTGGGCGAGCCGTGCTTGGGGCGAATACTCACTCGAGCAGTACGGCGACACCATTCGTCCCGATGAGCCCTACGTGATCACGGCCCGCCTCAGTGGGCAGATCGGCGGCATCGCCGAGGGCGAGGTGAAGGGCGCCACATGCAGGCTGGCCCGTCTCGTCGTCGCACCGCAATGGCGCCGCCACGGGGTGGGAGCCCAGTTGCTGCGCGCGACGGAGCGACTCGCTGCCGAGCGGGGTTGCCGGCGTGTGCGGTTGGAGGCGTTGGCGGGAGGAAGGGCGGAGGGTTTCTATGAGGAGAAGGGCTATCAGGTGGTGGCGAGCGTCCCACAGCACCGAGAAGAGCGAGACTTCGTCGTGATGGAGCGGGCCATCGAGGCGGTCTGAAGGCCAGCGACCAGTCTCAGGAGGTCGTGTGGACGATGAGGATGTCGCAGGGTGCGTGATGCGCCACCGAGGCAGCGACGCTCCCGAGTATCGAGTGGGCGTTCGGCGTCAGGCCCTTCGATCCCACGACGAGGAGGTCGGCGTCGAAACTGTCGGCCGCATCGAGGAGCACGTCAGCGGGACTGCCGGCGATCGCCTGGGTGACGGTGCCCGTCACTCCGGCCTCGGCCGCGATTCGGAGACCGTCCCGGACGCGTTCCTCAGCCTGGTTGACCTCGGTGACAGCCCAACGGACGTCCTCGGGGACCACGCTCTGGCGCGCCATCTCGTCGCCACGGGGCGCGTAAGCAGTCACGATGACGAGGCGCGCCCCATGTTCGGCGGCGATCTCGGCGGCGCTCCTCACCGCCAGCTCAGCGGTGGCGGAACCGTCGCTGCCTACTACGACGTTCTGGTAGGTCATGGCTCCTCCCCTTCTGACACCGCCGCTTGCGGCCATTGGGCTCGGGCCGCCGGCCGGCCGGTGCCGTCGAGGGCGAGGCAGAGAGTTTGAAATTTCAAGGGAACTGGGTACGGTGTTGCCATGCCCACGAAAGTCCTGGTCGGCACGGATGGTTCGATCACGGCGGCAATCGCCGTCGACCGGGCCGTGGATGTCGCCAGGGCGGCGGCGGCGCCGCTCACGATCGTGTCCGTGGGTCCGCCTGAGGTCGCCACGAAAGTCGTCGAGCGTGAGTCCGCCCGCCATGCTGATTCTGGCGTCACGATCGAGACCCAGGTCCTGTCGGGCGAACCGACGACCGCTTTGGTCGAGTTTGCCCGGCGGGGAGGGTTCGACCTCCTCGTGACGGGCAACCGCGGCATGACCGGCATCGCTCGCGTCGTCAGACTCGGCTCAGTGCCGACCAAAGTCATGCACCGCCTGCCGTGCAACCTCCTGGTGGTCAAGACGACCTGAGTTGGGGTCTCGGTCTCGCCCGCTCGCGTCGTCAGAGCAGCGTCACCTGGTCGATTAGCCACTTTCCGCCCGTGTTGACGAGCGTGATCTCGACCTGGCTCCGATCCGTCGTCGCGCCGCCTTTCTGAGCTGAGTTCGCGACCGTCTGGTCGAGGAAGACCAGAACTTCAGCTCGACTCGTGGTCGCCGAGATGATCGCAGCGGCGACGACCTTGGCGGTGGCCGTGGCGTGGTACTTGGTCAGCGTCGACTTCAGCGCGTTGCTGGACTGGGCGAAGCTGCTGCGGAACGACGGTGTCGAGTTCGCCAGAACGACTCCGAAGTCCGTGTCGAGGTGACGGTAGTCGTAGCCGGCGATCTCGACGGAGTAGGTCTTGGCCGCAAACAGAGCGCTGGAACGGGCGTTGTTGAGCGCGCTCTGGTTACCGAGCTGCATCATCGCGAGGATCAAGGCGACCGCCAAGGCGACAGCGACGGTACCCAGGGCGGTGGCGGTGAAGTTGCCGACCAACAGGCGCCGGGCTCGCCCCAGCCGTCCCGGTGAAGGCGTTTCGGTCTCGCCTGATCCGGTGGCGTCGCTGCTCGTAGATTCCTCGATGCTGGGAGCGACCTCGGGAGCCTCGTCTGGATCGACCACCACGACTGCAAGTGGAGTTACTCGGTTCTTTCGCGGCGCCTTCGCGTCCGCGACTGGGCCGGCGGCTGGGTGTCCGGCCTTCCCGCCTCCTACGGTTCCTCCAGCCTTCGCGGATCCGCCGGCTCGCCCGCCTCCCCCGGAGTTGGCCTTCGAGGACTTGGCCTTGGCGGGCTTGGACTCGGTGACCTTCGGCCGGCTCGTTCTTGTCGGCGTCGATGTCGGCGGTGGTTTGGGGCCATCGCTGCCCGGCGTGCCGTCACCGAGGACGACGCCCTCGACGAGCAGCACGTCCTCGATGGGGTCGAGGTTCTCGGCAGCTTCGCTTCCGCTCGCGGTGGTGGCTGCTGGCCTATCGTCTGGAAAGTTCTTGGTGATCTCGTATGACATGTTCTCTCCCAGGAATCGTTTTGGCGGCCCTATGACCCGGTGTGCCAAGCACCCGGATCCTGACCGAGGCCGGCAGCTGCAGGCAGGGTGCTCGTCGCTTCACCGACACCCTGGGTTGGTATCGAGACCGGCTCGAGCCGTCCGGTCTCAGCGGTATCTCTAGAGATTCCGCGGTCGACGACCTCGGCATCGGCCATCTCGTCCATACTGATCGGGCCTTCGGGACGCCCAGCGAGGAACTGTTCGATCACGGGGACCCCCGAGTTCGTCATCGCTTCTTTCGAACCAAAACCCACCAGCCTGCTTTGAAACAAGAGCCCCAAGTAGTGAGCCGTCCGCCTGACGGACTCGATGTTGTGGCTGATGATGAAGAACGTCGCCGCCGTCTCCTCGTGGACCGTGTTGATGAGTTGGTCGAGGTAGGCGACCCTGACCGGGTCGAGGCCGGAGTCCGGCTCGTCGAAGAAGAGGATTTGCGGCTCGAGTGCGAGGGCACGAGCCAGGCCAGCCCGCTTTCGCATGCCTCCGGACACCTCGCCGGGAAGCTTGTGGAGGTGTGACCCCAGCCCCACGAGCTCGGATTTGGCCAGAACGATGTCACGGATCTCTTTGTCGGTCTTGTTCGTATGTTCGACGAGCGGGAAGCTGATGTTGTCGAACAGGTTCATCGAACCGAAGAGCGCCCCATCCTGGAAGAGCACTCCGATCTTGCGGCGAATCCGCAGGACCTCCTTTTCAGGCACCCCCACCATGGGATCGCCGTCGATGTAGACCTGGCCTGCTTCCGGCCGGAGCAGCCCGATCACCGTCTTGAGCAAGACGGACTTCCCCGTGCCCGAGGGTCCCAAGACAGCAGATGTCTTGCCCCGAGGGACGTCGAAGGTGATGTCTTGGAGGACCGTGTGGTCGCCGAATCGCTTCGTGATCCCCTGGATGGAGATGACGGCGTCGGAGTCCGGAGCAGGTCGCTGCCCGGTGTTCGACGGCGTCCGATTACGTGCCATCGCCGCCCTACCTCTCAGGTCCGAGGCTGAAGCCCGCCGGTGGCCCGACTGGTATGCCCAGGCTGGAGACGGTCGTCGTGGCAGAGAACTGGACCCATCCGGGTGTGCCGGCGTCTGCGGGTGGGGGCGTCTTGTCGAAGTAGTTGTTGTTCACGCTCGCCGGCTGCTGGGGCGACAACTTGTTCCAACCGCCGAGTGGCCCGTCGAAGACGGCGGCGAGGAGGGGGCATGCCGTCTGCGAGAACGCCGGCACGGAGAAGTCGTTGCTGGCCACGATGCTGCTCGCGCTCGCGAGCGGTCCCGTGAGAGGCACAGGTGGGGTCTGGAGCCCCCGGAGGTCAGGGTCGCCTCGGTTCGGCTTGATCGGAGCTCCAGGTGGAAAACTCGCAGGCTCCTGCGTGGAGAGTGTGATCGTCGTGGGCGCATCCTGGCACGACTCCGAGACATGCGGGATCGTGATGCTGAGGGCGGACACCGCCGACGTCGTAACGCTCAGCATGAGCGCACCGTCCGGCTGCACGCCGGTCACGGTGAGCGTCGATGTTCCCACCGGTGTCAACGTGATGACGTAGGGGAGACAGAAGTTCGGCGCCTGGTAACACTTCTGGCCCGGCGGGGGATCGTTCGTGATGGTCGGGGGCGGCGGCTGCCCCGGGACCGGCGCTCCGCTCAGGTTGACGTGGATGCACCCGCCCGCCGGCGGATGGGCAGACACGCACCTTTGCCCGCCTTGATCGCAGAACACGACGTCTTGGGACGAGATGTCTGCGCTCAGGTTCGGGAGCTGGAGCAGGCCCGTGACCCATCCACTGATGTCGTAGATTTTCGCCTGCCATGGGTAGAGGTGGTACGTGGTGGACCCCACAGTCCAGATCGGATGGTTGGCGGTCCATTCGTCATAGCCGGTCAGGATCTCTGCGTTGGTGACGGCGGCCAGGAACGGTACGCCGTAGGTGTTGCCGGGAGGATAGGTCGCTGCGGGGATGGACGGCGGCGGGCACGTCGGCATGCCAGGAGCGTTCTCCAGCCGGCGGATCGAGGCTTGGGCGCGGTGAACAGCGGTGAGCTCAGCTACGAGTGGGGCCTGCCTGCCGGGAACGAGGTGAGACGGCGCCTGTGTCCGGCTATCGGTCGCCGAGCGGCTGCCGGCACCTCCACCGGCGCCGCCGCCTCCAGTCACGGCGAGCGCGCCGATTGCGGCCGCGATGGCGACACCCAATGGCCTCCACAACTTCGATCGGCCCTTCCCCTTCACCATCGGTCCCCTTCGGGTTCTCAATGTCAGACCAAGAAACCGCCGTCCGCTCGCCAGCCGCGGTTGAACGTCGATGGGCGATCGCGTCGCCCACCGACGTTCAGGTCCACGAGGCTGAGTTAGCTTGCTCCGGACACGTTCGGGCTGAAGACGACTGTCGCC
>Ga0187860_1001179_pt1 | contig 23694 bp, 25 predicted proteins | sample June2016WEW_10_4_FD_132981 | JGI IMG/M metagenome (GOLD analysis project Ga0187860, IMG submission 132981) | Peatland microbial communities from SPRUCE experiment site at the Marcell Experimental Forest, Minnesota, USA - June2016WEW_10_40 | ecosystem: Environmental > Terrestrial > Soil >...
ACCAGCGCCTCCCGGATGAGCCGCTGGTTGGAGGCGGGGTCATCGGCGGGGACGCATCGCTCGTCGCCGAGGAAGAGATCGACCGAGGCCCAGTCGATCGCGGTCGTGCGGGCGAGCAGCTCGTAGCACTGGCGGGCGGTCTCACCCCCCGACAACGCCACCCGAAACCTGTCGTCAGCCCGCTCGGACGCGGCAGCGAACTCGGCGGCCACGAGGTCGACGAAGGCCGCCGGTACGTCGTCCACGAGGTGCAGCTCACCGTTGGGCACCACCGGCAACGCCGGACTACTCATGGCGACATGACGGCATCAGCTACGCCGGGTCCCCCTGCCGCGCCTCAGGCGAGGTGGCCTAGCTGGGCTGCCTTGTTCTCGAGGCGTTCGATCAGCTCGTCGAAGGACTTCGCGAATGAGGTCACGCCTTCGTCTTCGAGAACCTCCGCGACGTCCTCCAAGTCGATGCCGACGCTCTCGAGGCCTTCGAGCACGAGCCTCGCACGGCTGAACTCCTTATCGCCCATGAGTGCCACCTGGCCGTGGTCGGCGAACCTCTCGACGGTGTCCTCCGGCATCGTGTTCACGGTGTGCGGAGCGATCAGCGTGTCGACGTACACGAGGTCCGGGTACTCGGGGTTCTTCGTGGACGTTGACGCCCAGAGCGGCCGTTGCACGCGGGCGCCCTTGGCAGCGAGGGCGTCCCACCGCGAGCCGCTGAAACGCCGGCCGAAGGTCTCATACGCGAGCCACGCCTGTGCCACCGCGGTCGTGCCGCGGAGTGACCGCGCCTTGGCGGCGAGCGCCGAGTCAGGGTCGTCTGCGGCGATGGCCCCGAGCCGCCGATCCGTCTCGGTGTCGACCCGGCTGACGAAGAACGACGCCACTGACGCCACAGAGGACAGATCACCGCCAGCGGCTGCGAACTCCTCGAGACCGGAGAGGTAGGCCTCGATCACCTCTTCGTATCGCCGGATCGAGAAGATCAAGGTCACGTTGATGCTGCGCCCCTCACTGATCATCTGCCGGACGGCCGGCAGGCCCTCGGTGGTGGCCGGGATCTTCACGAGGACGTTCGGGCGAGCGATCCGCTCGTGGAGATGACGGGCAGCGTCGATGGTTCCTGCGGTGTCGCGTGCCAGGTCAGGCGCGACTTCGATCGACACGAAGCCATCGGTCCCGTGGCTGTGCTCGTGAAGCGGTGCGAAGAGGTCGAGGGCCTCGGCGACGTCGGTTACGACCAAATCCCAGTAGGCCTCAAGGACATCGCCGTGGCTGTCCATCGACTCACCGAACTGCTCGTCGTAGTCCGAGCCGGCCTCGATCGCCTTCGCCATGATCGTCGGTTTCGAGGTGAGCCCCCGGATGCCCTGGTCGATCAGCTCGCTCAGGCGCCCCGACGTCAGGTAGGACCGCTTCAGGTTGTCGATCCAGGGGCTCTGGCCCCCGAGGTCGTAGAGGTCATGCAGCTTGGTCATGCTGCCTCCTTGTCAGAGCCCATCGGCTCGTGGCGTTGTCGAACTCGCGCATCATGCTCGGCTGCTCGCCGCCAGCAGCTCCCGGGCTCTGCCGGCAACGTGGTCCCCGGTGAAACCGAACTCCTCCATGTTCCTCGAGCCCGGCGCGGATGCACCGAAACGATCGATCGTCACCGTGGCATCCACATACCGATCCCAGCCGAATGAGGCCGCTGCCTCGACCCCGAGGCGCGGGATGCCGGGGGGGAACACGCTCGCCTGGTAGGACGGCTCCTGGGCGGTGAACAAGTCCCACGAAGGGAACGAGACGACCCGGGCGCGCACGCCCTCGGCTGCGAGCAACCCGGCCGCAACAATACAGTGCTGCACCTCGCTGCCGGTTCCGACGAGGACGATGTCGAGCTCCGGTGCGCCCGCTTCCCCGCTGGGATCGGACAACACGTACGCGCCTCGTTCCACTCCCGAAGGGGCGAGGCCGACGGTCCCCTCCAAGCCGGGGATGTCCTGGCGAGTGAGGATCAAGGCGGTGGGTCCGTCGGAGTCAACGGCGATGCGCCAGGCTGCCGCGCACTCGTTCCCGTCCGCTGGCCGGATGACCCGGAGCCCCGGCATCGCCCGCAAGGACGCCAGCTGTTCGATCGGCTGGTGCGTCGGACCGTCCTCGCCGAGGCCGATCGAGTCGTGGGTGAAGAAGTACACGACGTGGGCTTCAGAGATCGCCGCCAACCGCACCGCTGGACGGGCGTAGTCGCTGAACACGAAGAACGTCCCGCCGACGGGAAGGACGCCGCCGTGCAGCGCCATGCCGTTCATCGCGGATGCCATGCCGAACTCGCGGATGCCATAGTGAATCTGGTTGCCGCCGGGCGTCGCGTTCGACTGCAGCTCACCGGAGTCCAGTTTCACGCCCGTGTTACCCGTGAGGTCGGCAGAGCCGGCCACGAGGGCCGGCAGCGCCCGGGCGGTTGCGTTCACGCACTGGTTGAGGGCTTTGCGCGTCGCAAGCTTCTTGCCGGCTTCGAACGTCGGCAGGGTGGAGGCCCATCCCCGCAGACCCCGGCCGTTCAGTCCTGCTTCGTAGGCAGCCCGTTCGGATTCGCTGAGCAGCGCGAGCCGCCGCTCCCAATCCTCCCGTGCTTCGCGGCCGCGCCGTCCAGCTGCCCGGTAGTACTCCAAGACGTCGGCGGGGGAGTAGAAGTCCTCATCGGGCGGGAGGTCAAGCAGTGCCTTCGTCTCCCGGATCTCGTCGACACCGAGGACCTCGCCGTGGGCCTCCTTGGTGTCCGTGCGATGGGGAGAGGGCCAGCCGATGTGGCTCCGCAGGATGACGAGACTCGGCCGGTCAGCTTCGGCGACGCCCGCTCGCAGCCCACCTTCGAGGGCATCGAGGTCGTTGGCCACTTCACCGAGGTGCACCACGTGCCACCCGTAGGCCTCGAAACGCTTCCCGACATCGTCATACGTCGAGAGCTCCGTGGCTCCGTCGATCGTGATGTGGTTGTCGTCGAAGACGTACACGAGGCGCCCGAGGCCGAGGTGGCCCGCCAGAGACGCCGCCTCGTGGCTGACACCCTCCATCAAATCGCCGTCGCCGCAGAAGGCGAACACATGGTGGTCGCACACCGCCGGTCCGAACCGGCGGCGCAAGAACCGCTCGGCGATCGCGAGGCCCACACCTTGGGCGAAGCCCTGGCCGAGTGGCCCGGTCGTCACCTCCACGCCGTCCAGGTGGCGCACCTCCGGATGGCCCGGGGTCAACGAGTCGAACTGGCGGAACTGCTTCAGGTCCTCGAGCTCCAGGCCGTAGCCGGTGAGGTACAGCATGGAGTACTGGAGGATCGAGGCATGGCCGTTCGATAGGATGAACCGGTCCCGGTCCGGCCAGTGGGGCCGGGCGGCGTCGTACTGGAGCACCCGGGTGAACAGCACGTGAGCGAGGGGGGCGAGCGCCATAGCCGTCCCGGGGTGACCCGAGTTCGCCCGTTGCGGGGCATCCATAGCAAAGCCCCGAATGATGTTGATGCCGCGCTGCTCGAGCTTTGGATCCCTCACGAGTTCGGCCACAGCGGCGAGCCTAATCGGGTGCTTCGGCCCGGCCGCGAGCGGCCCACCGTCACCCGGAGGTGAGCTGGTGCTCGGGTCCGGCCGGCTCTGCGACCATGCCGCTCGCGAGCCGTACGCCACTCAGGCGCACCTTCGCCTGTCCTGACCGCTGGAGCAGCCGGATCACCCACCAGGCCGGATCGATCTCTCCGCGGTGCAGGGCCAGCTTGGCAGACGTCGGAGCGGCATGGTGGTTGTTGTGAAGGCCCTCCCCGGCAGCGAGCCACGCCAGCCACTGGGTATTCCGGGCGTTGTTCTCGTAGATCTTGCGCCCGTAGGTGTGCCCGACGGCGTTCACGGCCGCGTTCAACAACAGGTAGATGACCGTGTGGAAACCAGCGGCCATGAGCCCGACCTGCCAGCCGAAGACCAGGCACAAGATCCCGATACCGATCCCGAGCCCGATGAACGCGTGGTCGAACAGGACGCGGTCCAACCGGTCGGGAGGTAGGTCCTTGGCGTACTTCATCGTGGCGTCGCCCTCGGCGACTGACTTCTTGTACAGGTAGACATTGCCCAGCTGCACCTTCCAGAAACCCAACAACACGGGCGAATGCGGATCCCCCGGTACGTCGGTGAAGGCATGATGCCGGCGGTGCACCGCCACCCACTCACGGGGCCGGATGCCCGTGGTGATCCACAGCAGGATCCGGAACGCCAGCCGCACGGGGGGCGCCACGGTGAGCGCTTTATGACTGAGCGCCCGGTGGAGGAAGATCGTCGTGCAGAGCAAGGCGAGCTGGCTGATGGCGAAACCGACGAGAAGGGCGAGGAGAACCTTGGGCACCTCGGAAGCGTATCAAAACTCCCTACCGTCTGGTAGGTAGAGATTTCCGGGCTGCCTGGTAGCGTGAGGTGGGTGTTTGAGACCGAGATTCGCCAGACAGTGCCTGGGTCCACGCGAGAGGCGATCCTGCGGGCGGCGACGGTCTGTTTTTCCGAGCGCGGCTATGACGGGACCTCACTGAACGAGATCGCGGAGGCCGTGGGCATTCGCCGGCCGAGCCTGCTCCATCACTTCCCTTCGAAGGACGCTCTGTATCGCGAGGTCTTGGCGGCGACGTTCGCGGACTGGCTGCTGCGCGTCGAGGAGGCGACCGACCGGCCGCGTGACGGTTGGGAACAGGTGGACCGAGTGCTGACAGCGGGCTTTCGTTTCTTTGCGGAAAGCCCGGAGTTCGTGCGCTTGGTCCGAAGGGAGGCGCTCGAGGGCGGAGGCCGTATGGCTCACGAGCTCGGGGTGGCCATACGGCCCATGCTGGAACGGGCCATCGCGTTCTTCGAACGGCAGATCGCGGACGGGCGGTTTCGCTCCCATGATCCCGAGCAACTGGTCCTCACCGCCTACGGCGCCCTGCTCACGTACTTCTCCGATGTCCCGTTCCTCGAAGCCTTGCTCGAGCGTGACCCGCTCGGTCCGGCAGAGCTCGAACGACGGCTCGAGCACCTGCGGGCATTCTTCAAAGCGGCGCTGGAGCCGTGACGCAGGCGGCACTGCGACCGGTGAGCCCGTGAGCCCGATGCAAGTGCCCCCGAACTGCGACCTCACGCTCGGCATGGTGTGCGTGGACAAATCAGAGGCCGGTCGCACCACCTGGCGGATGACGGTCGACGAGCGGTTCGCCAACACCGCCGGGATCATGCAGGGCGGTCTCCTCGGGGCCTTTGCCGACTCGGCGATGGGGGCATCTGCCGTCACCTTCTCGCTGCGCGAAGCCGGAACCGGTCCGCGCCGGATCTCGTGCGCCAACGTCGAGATGAAGACGAGCTTCCTCCGAGCCGTCCGCACCGGCTCGGTCCTGACCTGCGTCGCCACGGTGATTTCGGGGGGCGAACGGGTCGTCTTCTGCGAAGCCGACGTCCGTGACGAGGCCGACCGCCTCGTCGCCAAGGCCAGTTCAACGTACGTCATCACGCCGCGAGACTGATAGCTTGACGCAGATGTCAGACCGGAAAGCACCCGACGGGGGGGCGATGTCCGAGGTGAATGAGCTCCTCGATCTCTTGAAGCGGTACCTGCTGCAAGAGACCGTCGGGCCCCTCAAGACGATCGGGCGGACGCTCGGGTTCGGGTCCGCTGCCGCACTGCTCTTCGGGATCAGCGGCGTCTTCACTCTTCTCGCAGTGCTGCGCGTGCTCGAGACCGAGACCGGCACAGTCTTCGGGGGTAGCTTGAGCTGGCTCCCGTACCTCCTCACCATCGTGGCCGGTGTCATCCTCCTGGGCGCGGCGGCGGCGGGGCTCCTCCGGACGCCGAGCTCGGGACGGGCAGGAGGCTCTGGCACACCAACCGCTGGCACACCACGACCGGAGGCAGAATGAGCGATCGCGTCACGCTGGACGACCTCGAGTCGAAGCTGCGTGACCTCGGTGGCAGTGCCACGTCTGCAGCCACCCAGGCCACCGCGCCTACACTGGGAGTGGCCGCCGTGGCCGGCGCGATCGTCGTCGCTGCTGTCTACCTGCTGGGCCGCCGACGAGGCCGCAAGGAGGCGCCGGTTCTCGAGATCCGGCGCATCTGACCTGTCACGAACGCCGGAGCTGCCATGAGGGGAATTTTGGAGCGCGTGACGCGCAACCTCGTGCGGCGCGGGATCCGTGACGGGCTCCTCGGGGGCAACGGCATCTGGCTCGCCCTTGGAGTATCCGCCTGGCTGATCCGGTGGTTGTCGAAGTCGCCGGCACAGCGGGTGGTGACCGAGCGCCTGCGCGTCGGAGAGTCCATCACAGTCACGAGCGTCCCTCCTCCCGCGTTCGGGCGCAAGGCGCGCAAGCTGGCGGAGGCTGACCGCCAGGCGGCCGCGCTGGCCCGACGCCAGATCCGCGCCGAACGCAAGCGGGCGCATGTGCGGGAGCCTGCGGCACGTGCCGCGGCGTCGTCAGGGCGGGGCAAGGGCAAGGGCAAGGGCCGCGAACGGGCCACCCGCGCCGGGGCGTGACAGCCGGGGAGCCAGAGCCCGGAACTCCGTTCGCCGAGGGCGACCGGGCACTGCTCGTCGACCGGAAGGGTCGGCACTATCTCATACGACTACGAGCGGGCCGCACGTTCCAGTCGCACTCGGGTGTCGTGTCTCACGACGCGCTCATCGGGACTCGAGAAGGAACCGAGGTCGAAGCCCGGATGGGTGACAGCGCCCGTCGCTCGAACGCCCGGTACCTCGTCCTCCGCCCCACGTTGAGCGACGTGGTGCTCAACATGCCCCGCGGGGCCCAGGTGATCTACCCGAAGGATCTCGGCGCGATCTTGCTGGCTGCTGACATCTTCCCCGGTGCCCGCGTGCTCGAGGCAGGTGTCGGCTCGGGGGCGCTGTCGATGACGCTGCTGCGCGCCGGCGCCCAGGTCGTCGGCTACGAGATCAGGGCCGACTTCGCGGCGACCGCCATAGCCAACGTGTCGGGAGCCCTCGGCCACGCTGACGGATACCTCGTCCTGGAGCGGGACGTTTACGAGGGGATCGAAGAGCGCGGCCTCGATCGCATAGTGCTTGATCTTCCCGAGCCGTGGCGGGTCGTCCCGCACGCCGAGGGTGCGCTGGCGACGGGCGGGATCCTGTGCGCCTACCTCCCGTCGATCACTCAGACCGCGGAGCTGCGGTCGGCGCTCGCGGCCAGCCCGTTCGGACTCGAAGAGACGTTCGAGGTGCTCCGGCGCACGTGGCACATCGAGGGCCGTTCGGTGCGCCCGGATCAGCGCATGGTCGGGCACACCGGGTTCATCACGACGGCTCGGCTGCTCGACCGGTCAGTCCGCCACGGAACACGGGAGGTCGCCGAGATCGTCGAGGAGGATCAGTCTCCGGCGACGATGAAGATGCACTCTCCCGGGCACTCCTCGGCCGCCTCGGTGACGGCGTCCTCGAGCTCCGAGGACACGTCGGCAAGCTGACTCGACCCGCCAGGGCTGTTGAGCACCTGGTCAGCCTCCTTCACATAGGCGAGTCCGTCGTCGAGCAGGGTGAAGACCGACGGGCAAATCTCTTCACAGAGACCGTCGCCCGTGCACAAGTCCTGGTCAATCCACACCTTCATCGGACGCGGTCTCTCCTTCTCGGACGCTTGGGCCGTTCGCTCGCGCGGTTACTCGGGAGTTTGCAAATGCAAGTGTACGGGTGCCGGACGGCCGACGGCCACACCAAGAGGCTCGCTCAGGCCAGAGCGTTCACAGGCGCTACCACGGCGTGGTTGTCGCGCCGATCGAGCGCGCACCGGTGTAGGGTCCGGCAAGGACGGTGGTGAAGCGGCCGGAGGTGCCACGACCATGGGCGATACAAGCGAATCGGCAGAGGACCAGTACGTAGCCGGACTGAAGAGTCGTGTGGAGCTCGCAGAGGACGAGATCGCCGAGCTCCGGCGGCGACTGCAGGAGGCGCCCCAGCGCGTGCGCTCCCTCGAGGAGCGACTGCTCGAGGCCAAGGGCCAGCTGAGCCACGCGACCTCGCAGAACGAGAAGCTCACTTACACACTGCAACAGGCCAAGGAGCACATCGCCGCCTTACGGGAGGAGGTCGAGAAGCTCACTCAGCCGCCCGCTGCCTACGGCACGTACCTGCAGACCAACGACGACGGCACGGTCGACGTCTTCTCGAGCGGGCGCAAGATGCGGGTGTCGCTCCACCCCGACGTCGATACCGACGAGCTCCGCAAAGGGCAAGAAGTCGTGTTGAACGAATCGCTGAACGTCGTCATGGTGCGAGACCACGAGTCCGGCGGCGAGGTGGTCACCGTCTCCGAGGTGCTGGAGGACGGCCGCCGGGCGCTGTGCATCGGGCGCGCCGACGAGGAGCGCGTGGCGGAGATCTCCGACTACCTCGCCGGCACGAAACTGCGCGCCGGGGACTGGGTCCTGATGGATCCGCGCTCCGGGCTGCTGCTCGAGAAGTTGCCGCGCCCGGAGATGGAAGAGATCGTGCTCGAGGAGGTGCCGGACGTCAGCTACGGCGACATCGGGGGCCTCGACGAGCAGATCGAAGCCATCATGGACGCGGTCGAGCTGCCGTACATGCACCGAGAGCTATTCGCCGAGTACCGCCTCCCGGCTCCGAAGGGCATCTTGTTGTACGGACCGCCGGGCTGTGGAAAGACGCTGATCGCCAAGGCGGTGGCGAATTCGCTCGCAAAGAAGGTGGTCGAGCGGACCGGCAGCGAGAAGTCCACGAGCTACTTCCTCAACATCAAGGGCCCGGAGCTCTTGAACAAGTACGTCGGCGAGACCGAGCGACAGATCCGCCTCGTATTCCAGCGCGCTCGGGAGAAGGCTGAGGAGGGGGTCCCGGTCATCGTGTTCTTCGACGAGATGGACTCGTTGTTCCGGACGCGCGGTAGCGGGATCAGCTCGGACATGGAATCGACTGTCGTACCGCAGCTTCTCGCTGAGATCGATGGTGTCGAGACCCTACGGAACGTCATCGTGATCGGCGCGTCGAACCGTGAGGACTTGATCGACCCCGCCATCCTGCGCCCCGGGCGCCTCGACGTGAAGATCAAGATCGAGCGGCCCGACGAGGCAGCGGCTGAGCAGGTGTTCGCTCGCTACCTGACGGTTGACCTGCCACTCGACCCAGGCGACATCACCGTGCACGGTGGGGGTGACGCCGACAAGGCCGTCAAGGCGATGATCGAGCTGACGGTCCGTGAGATGTATCGGTCCGAGCCGGAGAACCGGTTCCTGGAAGTGACCTATCAGAACGGCGACAAAGAGGTCCTGTACTTCAAGGACTTCTCCTCAGGCGCCATGATCGAGAACATCGTCCGCCGTGCGAAGAAGCTCGCGATCAAGCGCGCCATCGCCGGTACTGGGCGGGGGATCCGGTTGAGCGACCTTCTCGACTCGATCAAGCAGGAGTACAAGGAGAACGAGGACCTGCCCAACACGACGAACCCAGACGACTGGGCGAAGATCTCGGGCAAGAAAGGCGAGCGGATCGTCTACGTCCGGACGCTCATCGGCCAAGGCGAGGAGCAGCAGGGCGGCCGCGCCATCGAGAGAGTGGGTACCGGCCAGTACCTGTGACGCCGGAGGTCTAGGCGCTCGGTCAACCCAGCGGCCTTGGAGGCTCGTCGATTTGGGGGTCGGCAAAGCCGGTGAAATCACGTCCTCCGTCGTTGGCAGTTATGTGACGATGTGCGGCATCCCGGCGATCGTGTTGGGGTAGCGTCCGAACGTGGCGATTGCCAAGGTGTGTGGTATCGAGACCGAATACGGGGTCCTCGTCGTCTCGAACGGCGAGATGAGCCCCACAACCGCGTCCTCCTTGCTCATCAACGCCTACGTCGCCCGCCTCGAGCGCAAGATCGGCTGGGACTTCGAGGACGAGTCGCCGCAGATCGACGCGAGGGGCTTCGCACGAGAGGGATCGATGCCGCCCGAGGTGGAGACGCATCTCGTGAACGCGGTGCTCACTAACGGCGCCCGGTTCTACGTGGACCATGCCCACCCTGAGTACTCGACGCCGGAGTGCTCCACTCCTCTGCAACTCGTCTGCCACGACCGGGCTGGCGAGGTCATCCTCACAAGATCGATGGACGCTGCTCGTCACCTCCTGCCGCCCGGCGAGGAGATCCTGATCCACAAGAACAACACCGACGGCAAGGGCAACTCGTACGGCTGCCACGAGAACTACCTCGTGGACCGGGCGGTGCCGTTCGCGAGGATCGTGCAGCGGATCACGCCTCACCTCGTGACCCGGCAGGTATTCTGCGGCTCCGGGAAAGTCGGGCAGGAAGGTGGCGACCCGGATTCGGCGGCTCAGTTCCAGATCAGCCAGCGGGCGGACTTCTTCGAAGAGGAGGTCGGGCTCGAGACGACGCTGAAGCGGCCGATCGTGAACACGAGGGACGAGCCTCACGCCGACCCGCAGAAGTACCGCAGGCTGCACGTGATCCTCGGTGACGCCAATCTCTCGGAAGTCGCGACCTTCCTGAAGGTCGGGACCACCGCCCTGGTACTGGCCATGATCGAGGACGACTTCCACGCCGGGAGGGACCTGAGCCTGGCCAACCCGGTCGCCTCGATCCGGGCGGTGTCCCGGGATCCCGATCTCGGCGTCCTGCTCACCTTGAGCTCAGGCGAACGGATGACGGCGGTGGAGTTGCAGTGGGAGCTCCACGGGCTGGCGAGGAAATATGCCGACGAACGCGGGCTGGAGTGCCTCGGGGACGATCCTGAAGCGGCCAGGATGGTGCTTGATCGTTGGGAGCACGTGCTCCACGGCCTGGAGACCGAACCCGAGTCGCTGGCCAACGAGCTCGACTGGGTGGCCAAGCGACGCATCATCCAGGGTTATCGCGACCGGCACGGTCTTGACTGGCAGGACCGCCGCTTGGCTGCGCTCGACCTCCAGTACCACGACCTCCGCCCGTCGAAGTCGCTGTTCGCCCGGCTGGAGATGGAGCGGCTCGTAGACCCCGGGGACGTCGAGCGAGCGGTGACCGAACCACCGGACACGACTCGGGCATACTTCCGTGGTCGCTGTCTGTCGAGGTTCGCTTCGAGCGTCGTTGCCGCCAACTGGGACTCGGTCGTCTTCGACGTCGGAGAGGACTCCTTGCGTCGGGTGCCGATGATGGAGCCGCTCAGAGGAACAGCACGGCATGTCGATACTCTGTTCCAGGAGTGCGAGAGCCCAGCCGAGCTGTTGAGACGGTTGGGGTCCTAGGAGGCGGATTTTCCCTATGGTTGAACGAGAGTTGTCTTATGGCTGAACGAGAGCAGAAGCGCCGGCCGGCCCAGAGTCGCGAGGGTGTCGTGGAGGAGGAGGAGGCCCCCGCTTCCACCGAGCGCGGCGAGCGTCTGAAAGCCGAGATCGACGACCTTCTCGACGAGATCGACGAAGTGCTCGAGGACAACGCCGAGGAGTTCGTTCGCAACTACGTGCAAAAGGGTGGCCAGTGAGGCCGGGGCGATAGCCTTCGGCGCAATGAGCTTGCCCTTCTTCCCGACCGGGGACGATCCCGGTCCTAGTTTCATCGATCTCCTCCGCCGGTCGGCGCCCACGGCCGGCAACCTGCAGCCTCGCGGCCTGCCGGTCTCCGGAGTGAACCCCTCGGCAGGGCCCCGAAGCGGCGACCTGCCGACGCGCTCTGGAGTGCCGCACGGCACCACGATCGTGGCGCTGCGGTTCGCCGGTGGCGTGGTCGTCGCGGGTGACCGCCGGGCCACTGAGGGTCACGCGATCGCCCATCGGGGGATCGAGAAGGTGTTCCCAGCCGATCGGTATTCGGCTGTGGCGATCGCCGGTGCCGCCGGGCCGGCGATCGAGATGGTCCGGCTGTTCCAGACCCAGCTCGAGCACTACGAGAAGGTCGAAGGGACCACGCTCAGCCTGGAGGGGAAGGCAAACCAGCTGGCCCAGATGGTCCGGGCAAACCTGCCGATGGCGATGGAGGGCCTCGGGGTCCTGCCCTTGTTCGCCGGCTTCGACGTACGACGCAAGCTCGGCCGGATCTTCTCGTTCGACATCGCCGGCGGACGCTACGAGGAGCTCGAGTACCAGGCCACCGGATCCGGTGGCCGCGATGCACGCACGACGATCAAGCTCGGCTATCGCGACGACCTTGTTGTCGACGAAGCCGTCGAGCTCGCCGTGAAGGCCCTGTATCAGGCTGCTGACGAGGACTCGGCCACCGGTGGGCCCGATCCGCTCCGCGGGATCTATCCGGTCGTGTCGGTGGTCGACGAGGCCGGCTACAGGAGACTTTTGGACGACGAGGTGGCCGAGCGCTTCGCGGTGCTGCTCGAGTCGCTCCGAGGCGCCAGGACCGGTGACCAGTCATGACGATGCCGTACTACGTGGCTCCCGAGCAGGTCATGAAAGACCGGGCGGAGTACGCCCAGAAGGGAATCGCCCGGGGAAGGTCGCTCGTCGCCGCCATGTACGGCTCCGGCGTGCTGATCGTCGCCGAGAACCCCTCGCGCACGCTGCACAAGATCAGCGAGATCTACGACCGGGTCGCCTTCGCTGGGGCGGGGCGCTACAACGAGTTCGACCAGCTCCGGGTCGCGGGCGTGCGGCACGCAGACACGAAGGGCTTCGCGTACTCCCGGGAGGATGTGGACGCCCGCTCGCTCGCCAACCTGTACGCGCAGTTCCTCGGGCAGGTGTTCACCCACGAGATGAAGCCGCTCGAGGTCGAGATCCTCGTCGCCGAACTCGACCCGCTCGGGGACAACCACCAGCTGTACCACCTCGCCTATGACGGAACCGTCGTGGACGAGGAGGATTTCACCGTGCTCGGGGGAGACTCCGACACCATCATCGAGCGGCTGACAGTGTCCTTTCGCCGAGGCTGGCCGCTCGACGAGGCGGTACGCAACTGCGTCGCCGCTCTCGCCGGACCGGATCGCCTGCTCGCGCCGAGCGACCTCGAGGCAGCGGTGCTCGAGAAGGGGAGCGAGCGGCGCGCCTTCCGGCGCCTGACCAACGAGGACTTGGCCGAGATGATGGCTGCGCCGCTGGCGACCGACACAGGTGCAACCGACGGCACCGGTGAGGACGGCGACAGCGAGCTGGCTGGGAGCGGCCGAGCCGAGCCGGCTGAGGGTGCCGCAGATGCCAGGAGCGAGCCGGAGCACGGGCAGCCGCAGGCCGGCGAGCCGGAGCCTCCGGCGGTGCCGGGAGTCGACGGCGAGTAGCCGCCCTCGCCGGAAGGGCTAGTGCACGGCCGCAGCCATGACACCCACCACGGCGAGCACCAGCACCACGACCACCACCAACATGGCAGCCGCGCCATGGATGCGAGCCTGATGCCGTTGACGGGCGTGCGGCGCGGCTTGAAGGGCGAAGGCCTCCGACCGGTTGGTCCCCTCGGGAGAGCGATCGCCGTCCGAGCCGTCCTGCGAAGTCATCGTTGACGTCGCCGAGTCGTCCGGCAAGCCGTCCAGCGTCAGTTCGGCGAGGTCCAGCCCCCCGAAGGCGTCATCGACGGCATCGGCCAGCAGGATCTCGCGCGCGAATTTGAGCTGATCCGCCGGCACGAGGACGTCCACCGTCCCCTGGATGGGGTAGGGGCCGTCCGTGGCACCTCGCAGGACTACCAGGACGCCTTCAGCCCCTAGGCGTGCAGCAAGAACCCGACCGTGGAACGACCCCAGGACGGTCGTGAGATGAGACATACGGCCCATTGAAGGCACCGCGTCAAGGCTACTGCCGGGCTGGCGTTCATAGGACTTACCCGAAGGGTGCCGGTTCGCGGGCACATGCCACTACGGTGGCCACCATGGAGCGCAGGATCTTCGGGCTCGAGAACGAGTACGGAGTGACGTGCACCCTTCGTGGCCAGCGGCGCCTCAGCCCGGACGAGGTGGCGAGGTACCTCTTCAGAAGGGTCGTGAGCTGGGGGCGCTCTTCCAATGTCTTCCTGGAGAACGGCGCACGCCTGTATCTCGATGTGGGCAGCCACCCTGAGTACGCCACGCCGGAGTGCGACTCGATCGAGGATCTGGTCGCCCACGACAAGGCCGGTGAGCGCATCCTCGAGGGACTCGTACGCTCTGCCGAGGCACGACTGCGTGACGAGGGCATCCGCGGCGTCGTCTATCTCTTCAAGAACAACACCGACTCCGCCGGGAACTCCTACGGCTGTCATGAGAACTACCTGACCAGCCGGCGGGACGACTTCTCCCACTACGCCCAGGTGCTCATCCCGTTCTTCGTCAGCCGCCAGATCTACGCCGGTGCCGGCAAGGTGCTCCAGACAGCGCGAGGGGCGATGTTCTGTCTGTCGCAGCGGGCCGAGCACATCTGGGAGGGCGTCTCGTCGGCCACGACCCGCAGCCGCCCGATCATCAACACGAGGGACGAGCCGCACGCCGACGCAGAGCGCTTCCGCCGCTTGCACGTCATCGTCGGTGACTCGAACATGAGCGAGTACGCCACGTTCTTGAAGGTCGGGGCGACGTCGATCCTGCTGCGGATGCTGGAGGAGCCCGGTGTGGTCCTTCGTGATCTCACGCTTGAGGATCCCATTCGTGCGATTCGCGAGATCAGCCATGACATCACCTGCAGGCGCCTGGTGAGGCTCGCGAACGGTCGCGAAGCCAGCGCGCTCGACATCCAGAAGGAGTACTTGGGGCGGGCGATCCGCTTCGATGAGCAGCGCGGGCTCCCGCCGCTCGAGCACAAGGCACTCGAGATGTGGCGCCACTGCGTGGAAGGGATCGAGAAGGACCCGCTCTCGCTCGACCGGGAGTGCGACTGGGTCATGAAGCATCGTCTTGTCGAGGCGTTCAAGGAGCGTCACCAGCTTCCGCTCGGCCACCCCCGAGTGGCCCTGCTCGATCTCCAGTATCACGACGTCGACCGCCGCCGGGGTATCTACTACCTGCTCCAGCGGCAGGGCGGAGCGGAGCGGATCGTGACCGATGAGGTGATCGCCACGGCGATGGAGCGCCCGCCCGAGACGACGCGGGCCAGGTTGCGGGGTGAATTCATCCGCCGAGCCAAGGAGCGACGTCGCGACTTCACGGTGGACTGGGTTCATCTCAAGCTGAACGACCAGACTCAACGGACGGTGCTGTTGAAAGATCCATTCCGTTCTCATGACGAGCGTGTGGAGCGTCTGATCGAGGCGATCTGAGCCGGGTGCGCCCGCCAACTAACGTCGGCGAGAATGAGAGATGGTCTTCCCGAGGTCGACGACGCCCCAGTGGATCTCGGGACTGACGACCCCGTTCTGCCGGCACGTGTGACGATCCCACATCCGGCCGGCGTCGACCGGCCGCCGCTGAGCGAGCCGGAGCCAGCACCGACGCGCTCCGGCCGGGCGCTCCACTACCGGCGCCGGTCGTACCACTGGGTACTCAGCTGGTTCCTCATCCTCGTGGTGGCCGGCGGCTTCGCCTTCGGGCTGCGGCTGTTCGTCGTGCAGACGTTCTATGTGCCGACCGGCTCGATGATCCCCAACCTGCTGGTCGGCGACCGGATACTGGTCCTGAAAGTCGGGTACACGATCGACCGGGGCTCCATCGTCGTCTTCCGTCGCCCGCCGCACGACACCGACGACCCGAGCGACGAGGACCTCGTCAAACGAGTGATCGGCCTGCCCGGCGACACGATTTCCTCGAAGGGCAGCACCGTCTACATCAACGGCAAGCCGTTGAGCGAGCCGTGGTTGCCGAAGGGGACCATCCTCGGCCAGTCCATCCGGCAGAAGAAGATCCCGCCGGGCTACTACTTCATGATGGGCGACAACCGGGACGAGTCCTATGACAGCCGCGACTGGGGCCCCCTGCCTCGGTCCTACATCATCGGCAAGGTCTTCCTGATCATCTGGCGGAACGGAAGTCCCGCCTTCCATCTCCGATGAGCACGCCGACGGGAGCAACCGAGATCGCGGCCGAGCAGAGCCCCGCCGGCCACGCGGCTGCGGCCGTGGGCGGGAAGCCACAACACCATTGGGCTGTCGGCTGGCTCGTCGTCATCGTCATCGCAGCCGCTGCCTCGGTCCTCCTTCGCGCCTTCGTCGTCCAGACCTTCTACGTGCCGAGCGGGTCGATGGAGCCGACGCTGCAGGTCGGCGACCGGATCCTCGTGCAGAAGACCGGCTTCAGCCTCCAGCGCGGAGACATCGTCGTGTTCAAACATCCGAAGCGCGACCTCGCGCCGCCGTTCAACGAAGACCTCGTGAAACGAATCATCGGCCTCCCCGGCGAGACGATATGGTCGGAGGGCAAGACGGTGTACATCAACGGCCAGCCGCTGAGCGAGCCATGGTTGGCCCCGGGCACAGCCTTGGGGATCCCGATCACAAGGCAGAAGATCCCGCCGGGCGAGTACTTCTTGATGGGGGACAACCGGACCGACTCGCTCGACAGTCGGATATGGGGTCCGATCTCGGGTTCGACAATCATCGGCAGGGTGTTCCTCATCGTCTGGCGCCACGGGCATCCCGTGTTGGACACCCCATAACCACGGCTGCGGGCCGGGCTTCGAACCCGGCCCCGGAACGGCCCGATAACCTGCAGCCCATGGGTGGTCTGGACCCCGTCAAGCTGTTGTTCATCCTCCTTGCGGCGGTCATCGTCCTCGGACCCGAGCGGCTCCCCAAAGCCGCCCGGCAAGCCGGTGCTGCCTGGCGCCAGCTGACCCAGCTGCGGGAGCGCCTCGAGGCTGAAGTCCGCAGCGCCATTCCGGACCTCGACCTCCCCAAGATTCCGACGCTCCCAAGCGGCGGGATCACCGGGTACCTCACGAGCATGATGACCGCCACCGGCACGGGAGAGGCGGGAGGCGACGCCGTCGCCACCGGTACGGCCGCCGCAGGCTCGGGCGTAGTGAGCACCGAGGACCTCTTCAGGGACACCCTCACCGGTGCGGCACGTCCAGGGTCCCGGCTCGCAACCGATGCAGGCAGCGGCGCATCATTCCCTCGTGCCGACTGGCAGAGCTCGGCTCGAGAGGCGATACCGGAGCACTCGGAGCTCCCTGCGGGGTGGCAGATCGTCGGCGCGCCCGGACCAGGGTACGCGAGCGGATCGATACTGGCACCAGTGCCGTCCTCCGCAGCGTCCGGCCTGTTGTCCGTCGAAGCCCCGCTCACCTTCGACGAGCCGAGCTGGAACTGAGCGCCGGGGCCAAGGGCCAGGCGCAGAACCCCACGTGGTGAACCGTGGCTAGGACCTTGCGTAAGAACTCGTCGGAGCGCCCCTCACCGGACGCGATGACCCTGCTCGAGCACCTGACGGAGCTGCGCCGCAGGCTCATCTACTGTCTGTCGGCCTTCGTCGGTGGCGCCATCGTGTGCTACCTGTTCTACGACCAGGTGCTGACGTTCCTCGAGCACCCGTACCAGGTGGCCTGCCGGAACCGGGCGCACGCCGGCGCCAACTGCTTCTTGACCGTCCTGGCACCGCTGCAGGGGTTCACGACCCGGCTCAACGTCTGCGCCTATGGGGGGCTGGTGCTCGGGCTCCCGGTGATCTTGTGGCAGCTCTGGAAGTTCGTGACGCCAGGCCTCAAGGCCAACGAGCGTCGCTATGCCCTGCCATTCGTCGTAGCCACCGTGGTCCTGTTCGCGCTCGGCGGCATGACCGCTTACGTCATCTACCCGAAGGGCCTCACCTGGCTCCTGCAACAGAGCGGTCCACACATCGCCAGCCAGGTGTCGATCCAGAGCTACATCGACTTGATCTGCATTCTCATCGTCATCTTCGGCGCCGCCTTCGAATTCCCCGCCGTGCTCGTCGGCCTGGAGCTGGCCGGGGCGATCACGACCGCATCGCTCAAGCGTGTGAGGCGCTACGCGTTCCTCGCCATCGTCATCTTCTCGGCATTCGTCACGCCCAGCTCGGATCCGTTCTCGATGATGGCCCTCGTGGTGCCGCTCACGATCTTCTACGAAGGCGCGATCGTCATCGGCAAGCTCCTCGGCAAGTGAGGCCGAGCCGGCGCGACCCTGACGCCCGTTCGAGCTTCCTCGCCGGGCGCAGCTACACGCTCGACCGCTTCCAGGTCGAGGCGCTCGACGCCCTCGACGCCGGCCGATCCGTCCTCGTCTCGGCGCCGACCGGTGCCGGCAAGACGGTCGTGGCGGAGTACGCCGTCCACCTCGCGCTGCGGCGCGGCGTGAAGGCGTACTACACGACCCCGCTGAAGGCGCTCTCGAACCAGAAGTTCTCGGACCTGCGCAAGGTCCATGGCGCCGACCAGGTGGGGCTCCTCACGGGCGACAACTCGATCAACGGCGAGGCTCGAATCGTCGTCATGACGACAGAGGTTCTCCGCAACATGATCCACTCCGAGAAGACGAGCCTGTCCTCCCTCGGCTATATCGTGCTCGACGAGGTGCACTTCCTCGAGGATCGCTACCGCGGCGGCGTCTGGGAAGAGGTCATCCTCGGCGCCCCGAGCGACGTCGCCCTCGTCTGCCTGTCAGCCACCGTGTCCAACGCACGGGAGCTGGCAGCGTGGATCGGCCACGTGCGAGGTGAGACCACAATCGTCACTGAGGACCATCGTCCGGTCGAGCTGCACAACCTGTTCGCCATCGGTGACCGGACGAGCGAGCGCATCCACCTGCTGCCCACCTTCGTGCGCGGCCGGCCGAACCCGCAGGCGATCGAGCTCGACGACATGCTCCCGCGCCACGGAGTGACGAGCCGGAGGCCCCGGACACGGCCCCAGGCGCCACCAGGCGGCCCGTATGGCCGCCGGGGCCGTGCGTACCGCCCGAGACAGGCTGAGGTCGTCGAGCGCCTCTACGAGGCGGAGCTGCTACCGGCCATCTACTTCGTGTTCTCCCGGGCCGGGTGCGACGAGGCGGTGCGCTACTGCCTCGATGACGGCCTGCGTCTCACTTCGCCCGAGGAGCGGGCGAAGGTGCGCGAGATCGCCGAGGCGCATGTCGAAGCGCTCTCGGACGACGACCTCGCGGTGCTGGGGTACGGTCGCTTCGTGGCGGCCCTCGAAGCCGGGATCGCCTCGCACCACGCCGGCATGGTGCCTCCTTTCCGGGAAGCGGTGGAGGCCTGCTTCAGCGATGCCCTCGTGAAGGTCGTCTTCGCCACAGAAACCCTCGCCCTCGGCATCAACATGCCCGCTCGCTCCGTCGTGATCGAGGACCTGACCAAGTACAGCGGTGCTGGTCACGCCGAGCTCACGCCGGGGGAGTACACGCAGCTCACCGGCCGGGCGGGCCGGCGAGGGATCGACGAGGTCGGCTACGCCATCGTGCTCGCGTCGCAGTTCCATCGCTTCGACGACGTGGCACGGCTCGCCGGCGCACCCGGGCGAGCGCTCACGTCGTCGTTCCGGCCGACCTACAACCTGGCCGTGAGCTTGGTGAGACGCTTCGACCGAGCCGAGGCCTACCGCGTCGTGACCTCCTCATTCGCCCAGTACCTCTCCGAGGAGGACCTCGGGCACCAGCTCGATGCCGTGATCGAGATCCTCTCGTCGCGGGGGTACCTGCGCGGCTGGTCGGTGACCCCGGCGGGGGAGACGCTTGCCGGCCTCTACCACGAGGCTGACCTGCTGATCGCCGAGACGCTCCGGGCCGGGTTGCTGAAGGGCCTCGACCCGGCTGGCCTGGCTGCCGTCGCCTCCTCCTTCTGCTACGAGGCTCGTCGAGAGCGAGAGGGTGCGCTGGAGCCACCCCCTGGCGCGGTCGCCGCGACGATCGAGGCGATCGCAGCGCTCTCGGAAGACCTGGCCGAGTCGGAGCGTGCCCGGGGGTTGCCGGTGACGAGGGGAGTGGATGCGGGTTTCTCGCTGCTGGCGCGGGACTGGGCGCGCGGACGCGATCTCCGGCGGGTGCTCCAGCCGGGCTCGAGTGCTTCCGCGAGCGGACGAGACCGGTACGCGCGTCAGGTCATGACCGGGGGCGACTTCGTGCGCAACATGAAGCAGGTGATCGACCTCCTGCGGCAGCTCGCTGTCGTCGCACCGGGCGAATCGGTGCGCTCGTCGGCGGCAGCTGCGGCCAAACGACTCCTGCGAGGCGTCGTGGCGGCGTCGTCCGTAGTCACCGTGGAGGAGCCGGACGGGACCATCCACGCCGTGAGTGCCGGCGCCTCCTAGATTCATCTGGGCTATGTCGAGCTCGACACCCGACTCGTTCACGGAGGAGGAGCAAACCCTTCTCTCGCGCTACTTCACCAACCTCGACGGGCCCGTGTTCGCCCTGATCAACCTTCCCGAGGTCGTGAAGGGGGCCCTGTTCGCCCGGTACTCGCGCTCGCCGAAGAGCCTCAGGCGGTTGTTCCTCGACGAGTTCGTGGACGAGCTCGATGTGACGGGCGACACGACGCTCGACGCCACGGTGGGGTTGCGACGCGCCGAGCAGCTGTACGAGCGGATCTTCAGTGAGTACGGCGACGACTCCGTGGCCCAGCTCGGCGGTGTCCACCTCGCTTGCGAGCAAGCTTCGAACCTGCCCACAAAAGTGCTCGAGCGCGGCAGGCTGATGTCGTACCTCGAGCAGTCCACCCGTTACATCCCCTACGACGTACGCCTCGATTCGGGTCACTACCGGTACGCCCGCGAGCCGGCGATCCTCGATTCCCCGTTCGGCGCCCGCTACGTCGGGGAGATGGATCGCATGTTCGATACCTACGGCGAGTTGCTTCCCGCGCTGCAGGCGTTCGTCCAACAGCGCTCGCCCGCGCCAGCGGGTGTGTCGCCGCTGGCTCATCGCCAGGCGGTGCGGGCCGCCTGCCTGGACGCGCTCCGGGGCCTGTTGCCTGCCGGCTCGCTGTCGAACGTGGGCATCTACGGGACGGGGCAGAGCTACGAGCTCTTGCTGCTCCGGATGCGCTCGCACCCGCTCCCCGAAGCCCGCCGCTACGCAGATCTCATGCTGACCGAGCTCCGCAAGGTCATCCCGTCCTTCCTCACCCGGGTTGACCGGCCCGAGCGGGGCGGTGTCTGGAGCGACTACCTGGCTGAGACCGAGACCGCTTCTGCGGAGTTCGTGCACGAGCTCTGGCCACTCCAGGCTCCTCACCCGGGCGCTCGCGTGACGCTCACCGATTTCGATCCCGCCGGCGAGAACAAGGTGCTCGCCGCGATCTGCTACTCGCTGACGAACCTGCCGGAGACCGAATTGCTCCGGCGGGTGCGCTCCCTGTCTGCGTCCCAACGGGCTGCGCTCCTCGAGACCTATGTGGGCAAGCGAGCGAACCGCCGCCACCGGCCCGGACGGGCTTTCGAGCGGACTGACTACCGGTTTGACATCGTGGCCGACTACGGGGCGTTCAGGGATCTGCAGCGGCACCGGCTGCTCAGCATCGAGTGGCAGCCGCTCGGCACGGATCTCGGTTATGAGGTACCAGACCTCGTGGAGGAGGCCGGCCTGCAGGATCGCTACGTGGACTCCTTGGAGCGCTCCCGGTCGCTGCACGATGCTCTCACGAAGTACTTCCCTGAGATGAGCGGCTACGCCGTTGCGCTCGCCTTCAACATCCGGTTCACGATGCAGATGAACGCCCGCGAGGCCATGCACGTAATCGAGTTGCGGTCGACAAGCCAGGGCCACCCGGCCTATCGGCGGATCGTGCAGGAGATGCACCGGTTGATCGAGACCGAAGCCGGCCACCGCGCGATCGCGGGCGCCATGAGTTTCGTCGAGCACGGCGATGTCGATCTCGGGCGCCTCGAAGCGGAGCAGAGAGCCGAGACCCGCTCGGCCTTGAAGGCCGTCTCGGAAGGCGGAAGTCGAGGCCAGCAAGGGTCCTCTTGACGAGAGGGCCCGAAGTCGGCATAACTAGTGGGTCCCTCCATCCAAAGGCCTCGCCGGCGCCGTCCGGCAACGTCCGAAAGTCGTCCGGGGGGAGTATGCGAGCGGTGGGGGCTCAGGGCTGCGAGTAGAGAACGCCCTTGCCGGCACCTGGTGCCGGCTATCGCCCGGGCAGGCGACGTGGTGGCCCCAAAGCTGCCCTGAGTCCCTTCCGCCTCGCAGACGACACCGGACCGCTCGGTAGCATCGGCTCGACCTGAGCTTCGTTTCCACGACGGCGCCTCCTGGACGACCTGTGTGATCGACGCCGGAGTGGCCTCGGAGGATCCTGTGAGCGAGTGGCCCGGCTCGGGCAACCGACGGTACGTTTCGGATTCATGAACGGGAACAGCCCGACGCCCAGTTGCGTTGCCCTATAGTCCACCGCGCCGCGCTTGGACCGCGGCACTTCGACCGGCGCGCAAGGACGCGGCTTGGCGCCGCGGCCGAACCTGAGACGAGAGCAGACCGAGGAACGAATGCCAAAGGAAATCGAGGATGACGTCATAGACGCCGAGACCCTCGTGGATGGCGACGACGTCGAGGTCGACCTCGACGAGCTGAGCGATGACGACTTGCTCGACGACGACGCCTTGGTCGACGAAGCGCTTGATGACGATGACGACCTGCTCGCCGACGACGAAATCGACGACGACGCCGAAGTCGTGGTCAGCGACGTCGTGTTGATTGCCGACGGAGACGACCAAGGCACCCGATCGAGTGGGCCCGCGACTGCCGTGGAGGGCGACGAGAGCGCCGCCGACGAGGACGACGACGACCTGCTCGACGACGACGACGTAGAAGCGAGCCTGGACGTCATCTTAAAGGAGCGCCTCGTCGTCGAGGACGAGGACGAGGACGAGGACGACGAGCCGGCGGATGCGGAAGACCGAGGCGACGGCAGCCTACGCGTGCTCCCCAAACAGCCAGGCGAGTTCGTCTGCCGGTCGTGCTTCCTCGTGAAGAGCGAGATCCAGCTTGCCGACGAGGCGCGCATGCTCTGCCGCGACTGCGTCTGAGCCGGTACGCAGCTAGCGTCGCCCCGGTGGCAGAGGAACGAACGCTCGCCGACCGGTTGTTTGACTACGGCGTGTACGCGCCCATCGGTATCGCGCTGTCCGTGGTCGAGGAGCTGCCGAAGCTCGCCGAGAAGGGCCGCCAACGAGCCGCAGGGCAGGTTCACCTGGCCCGTGTCATGGGCAGGCTTGCCGTCCGGCAGGCTCAGCGGCACCTGAACAAGCAATTCAAACCGGCTACGCAAACAGCCCCCAAGGCCGCAGGGCCGCACCACGAGGCCGCACAGGCTCGTGAGCCGGCCACGACGGAATCGGTGCCACGAGCGCCCTTACAGCCTCAATCCAGCAACCTGAAAGGGTCCCGCGACTCCCCCATCGAAAGCGAGGCGGCGGGCACCCGAGGAGCGGGATCGCCCCCTGATGCCGTCCCCACGAGGCAGCCTGCCATAGCCAGCGACACGGCGCGGCCGACGGCTCACGAGCCCGCAGAGAGCCCGAAGGCGCCTCCCCGGGCCGCCGAGTCGCTGGCAATCCCGGGGTACGACACCCTCGCCGCCTCCCAGGTGGTGCAGCGCCTTGGCTCGCTGAGCGCGGTTGAGCTGGACGCCATCGCCCGATACGAGATGGGCACGCGCGGCCGGCGCACGATCCTTCACCGGATCGGGCAGCTCCGCGCCGACCGGTAGCGACGCCATCTCCCGCCAGCCCGGCGTGCCCCTCTCAACGTGACCTCCGCGTCGAGCCGTGCGCAACGGGTGAGGCCCGGCGCTGACTGGCAGCGGTCATGACGCCTCGGGCTCGGCGTGCCACGCGCGAGGACCTCACCTCTCTCGCCTACCTCCTCCAGCAAGCCGCTGGTGCCGTAGTACTCGAACGCGGTGGCCATGTCTTCGT
>Ga0187860_1001180_pt1 | contig 23662 bp, 19 predicted proteins | sample June2016WEW_10_4_FD_132981 | JGI IMG/M metagenome (GOLD analysis project Ga0187860, IMG submission 132981) | Peatland microbial communities from SPRUCE experiment site at the Marcell Experimental Forest, Minnesota, USA - June2016WEW_10_40 | ecosystem: Environmental > Terrestrial > Soil >...
CGGTCGAAACACGCGTGAAAGATCTGGTGCGGCGACTGTCGCTCTCCGAAAAAGTCTCGCAAATCCGCAACCGCGCCCCCGCCATCCCCCGGCTTGGGGTGCCGGCTTACGATTACTGGAATGAATGTCTGCACGGCGTGGCCCGCTCGGGAGCCGCCACGGTCTTCCCGCAGGCCATCGGAATGGCGGCCACCTGGGACCTGTCGCTGATGCACCAGGTCGCGGACACAATCGCCACCGAGGCGCGCGCCAAGCACAACGAATACGCCCGCACTCATGACGGCGACAGCGCAAGATACTACGGCCTGACCTTCTGGACGCCGAACATCAACATTTTTCGCGACCCGCGCTGGGGCCGCGGCCAGGAGACGTACGGCGAGGATCCGTTCCTCACCGCGCGGCTCGCCGTGGCCTTCATCCGCGGATTGCAGGGAGACGACCCGAAATACATCAAGGCAATGGCCTGCGCCAAACACTTTGCCGTCCATAGCGGTCCCGAGCCCGAACGCCATCGCTTCAACGCGGTGCCGCCCGAGCGCGATCTCTACGAAACGTATCTGCCCCACTTCGAAGCCGCCGTTCGCGAAGGCCGCGTCGGCGCGGTCATGGGCGCCTACAACAGCGTGGACGGCGAGCCCGCCTGTTCGAATCCGTTCCTGCTGACCGATCTCCTGCGCCGGCAATGGGGATTCACCGGCCATGTCGTTTCCGACTGCGGCGCGATCTACGACATCTTCGCCAATCACAAAACCGTCGGCACCCCCGAGCAGGCCGCGGCGCGCGCGGTGAAAGCCGGCTGCGACCTCTGCTGCGGCACGGATTACAACAGCCTCACGCGCGCGGTCGGAGAGGGACTGGTCACCGAGCAGGAAATCGACACCGCGGTCGGCCGGCTGCTCGAAGCGCGGTTTCGGCTCGGGCTGTTCGACCCGCCCGCCGGCGTGCCCTACGCGCAAATTCCCTTCAGCGAAAACGACAGTCCCGAACACGCGGCCCTCGCGCTGCGCATGGCGCGCGAATCGATCGTTCTGCTCAAAAACAACGGGCTGCTGCCCCTGGACCGCGCCCGGATCAAACGGATCGCCGTCATCGGCACCAATGCCGGCTCCGTTCCGCTGTTGCTCGGCAACTACAACGGCACACCGTCCCACCCGATCACCATCCTCGACGGCATCAAGAGCGTCGCCGGCACCAACATCGAGGTGATCTATGACCCGGGTTGCCCGCTCGCCCTCCGCAAGGATCTCACGAATGCGCCGGACACAACCTCGTGGACCCGCACCGTCGAGGCGGCGCGATCGGCGGACGTCGTCCTCTACGTCGGCGGCATCAATTCGCGGCTTGAAGGCGAGGAAATGCCGGTGGATTTCGACGGCTTCAGCGGAGGCGACCGGACGCGCATCGAACTGCCTGCGGTGCAAACCGCCCTGGTGAAGGCCCTGCAGGCCGCCGGGAAGCCGGTCGTGTTTGTCAATTGCAGCGGCAGCGCCATGGCCATGCCGTGGGAGGCAGAGAACCTGCCCGCGATCGTGCAGGCATGGTATCCAGGCGAAGCGGGCGGACGCGCCGTGGCGGAAATTCTTTTCGGGAACATCAACCCGTCCGGACGACTGCCCGTCACGTTCTACCGCTCGACCGGCGACCTGCCGGCGTTTGACGATTACTCGATGAGCAATCGCACGTATCGTTACTTCAACGGCCAGCCTCTGTTCGCCTTCGGCCATGGTCTGACTTACACCCGATTCAACTACCGCGACGCCGCGCTGGATGCGACCGACGTCAGTCCGGGCGGCGCATTGAAACTCACGTTCCTGCTCGCGAACACCGGGTCCGGCGACGGCGATGAAGTGGCGCAGGTTTATTTCCGGCACGTCAACTCCGCGCTGCCGCAGCCGAAACTGGCGCTCTGTGCCTTCGCCCGCCTGCACCTGCCCGAAGGCAACACGGCGAGACTGAGCCTGGAGATTCCGGCGGAACGGTTCCGCTACTGGGACACCGCCAACAAGCGATATGCCGTCGAGCCCGGCGATTACGAACTCCTCCTGGGCGCGGCCTCGGACGACATCCGGGCGCGATTGCCCTTCCGGGTCGTTGCGCAATAAGGATCGCACCCGGGATTGTATTGCCTCTTCCGGCTGAGAGGGATATTTTCCACTGGCCAACCAACATGATGCGGCTGCCCAAAATCGTTTCGGTTTTCGCCTGGATATTGTTTGTTGCCGCCAGCGTGGCCATCCACTACGAAGTGAAGATCGGCATGGAACGCGCCGGCGGGCATTCCGTGAGTCACTTGGGGAGCATCAAAGTAGGTCAACCGGCGCCGGAATTCTCCCTGAACGACCTGTCGGACCAGCCCGTCACGCTGAGTGCCTTTCGAGGCAAAAAAGTCGTTTTGATGGATTTCTGGGCTACGTGGTGCGGGCCTTGCAAAATGGCCATGCCCGATCTCGAGGATTTGAATGAGAAATACGGGAGCCGCGGGCTCGAGATTCTCAGTCTCGACCAGGGAGAACCTGCCGAACAGGTGCGGAACTTCATCGAGCGCAAAAAATACACTGTTCATGTGCTGCTGGATTCGGAAGGGACAGTTGGCAACAAATATGGTGTGAAAGGAATTCCCACCCTGGTGCTGGCCGACAAACAGGGTGTCGTGCGATGGCTGAGAGTGGGTTATTCGCCGAACGAGGACGACTTGCGCCAGTTAGTAGAACGGTTGACGAAGGAGTGATCCGAATGGCCGCCATCCGCACTGAAAATCTGAGCAAAACCTACCGCGCCGGCTTGAGCGGGAAAGACACCGTCGCGGTGCGCGCGCTCAACCTGGATGTCAAGGAGGGCGAAGTGTTTGGTTTCCTGGGACCCAATGGGGCGGGCAAGACGACCACGATCCATCTGCTGCTCAATTTGATCCGCCCCACCGGCGGGACGGCTTTTTTATTTGACCGACCCGTCACTGAAACTGAAGTTCACCGGCGCCTGGGATATCTTCCGGAATCGGTCAACCTGCACGACTATTATCGGGGTAGAACCCTGCTCGACTTCTACGCCGCGCTGTGCGGTGTCCCGCCTGCTTCGCGGGCGGCCCGGGTGTCGGAACTGTTGAAGCTGCTGGGGCTGGAGGCAGCCGCGGACAAAGTCGTCTCCAAATACTCCAAGGGCATGGCCCAACGGATTGGTTTTGCGCAAGCCATGCTGCACGACCCCGACCTCCTGATCCTGGATGAACCAACGTCCAGCCTCGACCCGGTCGGGCGGAAGGATTTCAGGGACATCCTGATCGAATTGAAGCGTCGCGGCAAGACCGTGTTCATCAGCTCGCATATCTTGTCGGAAGTGGAATCGGTCTGCGACCGGGTGGCGATTCTGCAAAACGGCGAACTCAAGCGCGTGGGAACCTTGCGCGAGTTGTCAGCGGGCAGGAGCACACGGCTGATCGTGAAGGGGCTTCCGGCGGCGGTCATGGAGAGTCTTGCGGCGACGACGGCCCAGGTGACTTTAATCCAGGGGCAGGTGACCATCCGCTGCGCGGACGAGACGCTTCGGCAAACGGTCGAGGCTTTGTTACGGCAACATGACGTCGAAATTGTCTGCCAGGAGATCGAGACGCAATCGCTGGAAGAAATTTTCTTTTCCACCATCGGTTCACAGCCCAAACCGTGAAAACTATTCTCCTCATCGCCAAGGACAGCGTTCGCGCCTTGCTGCATCAGCGCCTGTTGCTCGGCCTGATGCTGGCTTCGCTGGCCATGACCATTTTTTTCTCCATAACCCTGGGGGCGGCCCGCAAGAGCATCAACCGTTCATTTGCCGATGGCCAGACAGCGACCAACTCCTTCACCGGAACCAATCAGATGAGCGAAACGGACCGGCGGAGATTTCAGGACCAGATGGAGACGGCCTCATCCGCAGTCCAGGCGAGTTTTTACCAGATCGCTTCGTTTGGCGGCAGTATCGTGGCATTGTTCATTTTCAGCACGGCGGTCTCCGGCGAGATCCGGAGAGGCACCATCCGTCTCACGCTCTCCAAGCCCGTCTCACGCGCCGCGTTTCTGGTCGGCAAATACCTGGGCGGCGTCGTGGTCATGGCGGGGTTTGCCGTCATTACGAGTCTTGCAATTCTCACCTTTGCGCACTCCCAAAATGTGGAATTAAGCCCGGCAATCAAGTGGGCGCCGTGGCTGATGTTCTGCCGGCAGCTCATGCTGGGTTCGCTGGCCATGTTGCTGTCCCTCTTCATGCATCCGATCACCGCCTCCCTGCTGGCCTTCTTCGCCGGCAATGGGTTTTATTCGTCGCCCAATCCGCTTTATTTCGTGTTGCCCAGCTACAAGGATTTCAACGTTTTCTTCCAGGTCCTCCAGGGCAGCCTCATGAATTTCAGGGATGTCGCTTTCCTGAGTTTGTACGCCATTGATTTTGTCGCCATCATGTTGCTGCTGGCCCTCTGGCGCTTTCGCACGAAGGAATTGGTCTAATTGGTGTAAACAGTAAACCAAACAGGGACCCCCGCACTTTTCAGGTTGAAGCCCCGGCCACGTGGGTTATCTTCCAGCCATGGAAACTACAAAGCCCGGACATCGCTCCCTCTTTTTATTCACGCTCGCAACCGCGATTGTGCTGTGCGCTGCCCCGGCAAGAGCCGGCGACAGCAGGTCAGCCTATTCAGCCGGCCAGACAGCACCCACGTTTCAGGCCGCCACCGTGGAGGGCAAGAAAGTAAAATTTCCTGATGATTACAAAGGCAAGGTTGTGTTGCTTGATTTCTGGGCCACCTGGTGCGGGCCATGCCGCGCTGAACTCCCCAACGTGGCAGCCACTTACCAGAAGTACCACTCGAAAGGTTTCGAGATCCTTGGCGTGAGCCTCGATCAACCGAAGGAAGGACCCAAACTCATCAAGTTCACCCACGACAACAACATGCCATGGCCCCAGATTTATGATGGCCGTTACTGGGATGCTGCCGTGGCCGTGAAATACGGGGTCCATGCCATTCCCTGCCCGATCCTGGTGGACGGTGACACCGGAGTGATTCTGGCAGAAGGCCCCGGCGCACTCGGTGATAATCTTCCCTTTACAGTGGAAAAAGGCCTGGCAGCCAAGTCCAAAAAGTAGCCTTAACTCTCCATTTGGAAATGGAGCCAGCTCTCGGATTTGAACCGAGGACCGACGGTTTACAAAACCGTTGCTCTACCACTGAGCTAAGCTGGCAACTAATTCTAAATCAGCAACTTAAGCGTTGTATTCTGCTCTCACTTAAAATGTTCTATCCCCAATTTACATCCGGTATCCCGCTTCTGTCATGAACCCGGGTAACACCGCAACGCTCGATACAACACCTCGAAAACAAAGCTACCCGGCCTGGCGAAAGACGCCCTATTCAAACCTCATTCGCTACGTTCCGAGCGGCGCCTATTTTGGAAGGCTCAAAGTCGCTGGCAAGTTAATTCGACGCTCAGTTAATTCGACGCTCACTCGAAATGCATCGCCCCTATTCCCGGCGTGCTCGTGTTGCCGCGATCTCGCGGTGATGATGATGATGGGAAAGAATCGGGAGCGGTTGGTTGTGAAGGGAAACGTTACATCCGCCTATGCGGGTTTGGCGATGGCGGGATCACTGGACATTTTTCATGGTTAATTGCCCCGGCCACGGCAAGTGTGAGGAGTCCCAACCCCCGCCCAACGCCAGGATGAGTTGAACGCTGGAAGTCATTTGCTGCGCGTGCAGGTTCACGGCTGTCTCCTGGTTGTTGAGCAACGCCGTCTGCGCGACGATGACATTGAGATAACTGTCGATCCCGAGTTCGTATCGGTGGGTGGCGAGGGCCAGGGTTCTCTGCGCCGACTGGACTGCGGCGTCCTGTTGCTGCGATTCCTGGGAGAGGATGCGCAGAGACGCCAGATTGTCTTCCACCTCCTGGAACGCGGTTAATACGGTCTGCCGGTAGTTCGCCACGGTGGAGTCGTAGGCGGCGCGGAATTGTTCGACGGTGGCCTTGCGCAGCCCGGCGTCAAAAACCGTCTGGGCTGCCGCGGCCCCAAGTGACCAAAAGGCGCTGGGTCCGGACAACAGGCTCCCGATGGAGGTGCTTTGGTATCCTCCTGAGGCGCTCAACGTCAGCGTGGGAAAGAAGGCCGCCCTGGCCACGCCAATTTGCGCATTGGCCGCGGCGACGCTCCGCTCGGCGGCGGCAACATCGGGACGCCGCTCGAGCAACTGGGATGGAACAGCCGGCGGAATGGCCGGAGGCGGGACGGGGGCATTGGTCGCCGGGGGCAGGACGGGGATGGAAAACGCCGAGGCCGGCCGGCCCAGCAGCAGGGCAATCGCGTGTTCATAGAGCGCCCGCTGGATGCCAACGTTTGTGGCCTGCGCCCGCGCGGTTGCCAATTGGGTCTCCGCCTGGGAGACATCTTCATCCGAATCGATGCCCGTCTGAAAAAGGGCCTTTGTCAAGTCGAGAGACTTCTGATAGGCAACCACCGTGGCGTCCAAAACCTCCTTGAGCGTGTCCTGGCCGCGAAGAGCATAGTAATCAACCGCCACATCCGCCTGGGCGGTCAACCGCAGGCTCTCGAGAGTGGCGGCGCTCGCCTGGGCGGTGAAGGTGTCCGCCTTCACGGAATTCCGAATGGCGCCCCACAAATCCGGTTCCCACGACGCGTCCAATGGCAACGAATAGACGGTGGCAGTCCCAGTCTGCCCGGAGGAGGTCCCGGAGGACGACGGGTGTGATTTGGTGACGGACGGGGCGGCTGCGACCGTTGGGAAGTATTGCGATCGGGCTTCCTTGACCACGGCCCGCGCCGCCTGGAAATTCGCCAAGGCGGCCACGAGCGTCTGATTGGAAACGGCCACCTGCTCTTCGAGCGCGCTTAACTGTGGATCATGGAACATCTCCCACCATTTGCCGCGAATCACATCATCCCTGGGCTGCGCCACCTTCCATCCCTCCGCCTCTTTAAAGGCCGCAGGAGTTTGCACAGAAGGCGCCCTATATTTCGGAGCAAAGCTGCATCCGCCAAGCAGCGCCAGACCCAGCCAGGCCACGACCGCCGCCCGGAATATGCCATTCTTGTCTTGCCGCTCTCCTCCGGTGTTCGCGCGTTCTGTCATGTGAGTCATGCCGTTGTCTCCGGTTGGCTGTCAGGCCAAAGCCGGCGCTGGGACACGGCTCTGGGATCGCCGATGCACCCGCGCCCACCAATGGCTGTAGCGGTCGAGATAGAGATACACCACCGGGGTGGTGTAAAGGGTAAGCACCTGGCTCAACATCAGCCCGCCTACGATGGTGATGCCGAGCGGACGGCGCAATTCCGAGCCGGTCCCCCTTCCCAGGACCAACGGCATCGCCCCCAGCATGGCGGCCATGGTCGTCATGAGGATGGGCCGAAACCGCAGCAGACAGGCCTGGAAGATCGCGTCCTTCGGACTCTTTCCCTCCTCGCGCTCCGCCGCCAGGGCAAAGTCGATCATCAGGATTCCGTTTTTCTTGACCAAGCCGATCAGCAGGATGATGCCGATCAACGCAATGACACTCAAGTCCGTGTGAGTGATCATCAGGGCCAGGACCGCGCCGACGCCCGCGGAGGGCAGGGTGGACAGAATGGTAACGGGGTGAACGAAGCTTTCATACAGAATGCCAAGCACAATATAGACCGCCAGCAGCGCGGCAATAATCAGAAGCCACTCGCTGGCCAAAGACGCCTGGTAGGCCTGCAATGTTCCCGCGAAATTTCCGCGAATCGTTGATGGCATCCCCACGCTTTGCTCCATCGCGTTGACGACCTTGACGGCGTCGCTCAGGGCGACGCCGGGCGCGAGGTTGAAGGACAGCGTCACTGCGGGAAATTGGCCCTGGTGATTCACGGCAATCGAAGTGGTGGTGGTCTGGCGGCGGGTCACGGCGCTCAAAGGCACCTGTCCGCCATTGGTCGAGGTGAGGTAAATGTCGTTCAAACTTTTCGGGTTTTGCCAGTACTTGGGCGCGACTTCCATGACGACATGATACTGATTGAGCGGCGTGTACATCGTCGATACCTGCGACTGTCCAAACGCATGGTAGAGAGTGGCGTCTATCGTCGCCGGCGTGACTCCGAGCCTTGAGGCCGTGGGACGATCATAGTCGAGCAACGCGTCAAGGCCATGGTTTCGCTGGTCGCTGTTCACGTCAGCCAGGCCGGGGAGATTTCTCATCTTCGCCAGCAAAATGGGCGCCCATTCCACAAGATCCCGCAGGTTGTCGCTCGTGATCGTATATTGAAACTGCGCATTGCTCTGCCGGCCGCCGATGCGCAAATCCTGCCCAGCCTGGAAAAAGGCATTTGCACCGGGAACCCTGGCCACTCTGGGACGCAGGCGGTTAATGACGCCGTACACACTGTTTGTGCGCTGGTTAAGCGGTTTCAGGGCGATATACAAAAAGCCGGTATCGGTCGCGCCGCCGCCGCCCGTAAAGGCGGTGACCGAGGCCACCGCGTCGTCGGCTTTGACAATGTTGACATACTGCAAAACCCTGGCCAGCATCGACTGGTAAGAAGTGTCTTGCGAGCCTTGAACGGAGCCCATGACAATCCCGGTATCCTGCTGCGGAAAGAAGCCTTTGGGCACGATGACAAAAAGGAGGATATTGACGGCTATCGTGATGAGCAGCACGGTCAAGGTCAGGGCGGGATGTTGCAGCACCCGGGCCAGGCTCCGCTCATAGACCTTGAGTATCCAATCCAGCACCTTCCCGCTGGCTCGATAGAACCTTCCCTGATCCTCCTTGCGGTGATGTTTCAACAGCCGGGAACACATCATGGGCGTGGCGGTCAGGGAAACGACGAGCGAAACGAGAATGGCCACCGACAGCGTGATGGCAAACTCGCGGAACAAACGTCCGATGATGCCGCCCATGAGCAGGAGAGGAGTGAACACAGCCACCAGCGAAAGGCTCATGGCGAGGACGGTAAAGCAAATCTCACGCGCGCCGCGCAAGGCCGCTTCCATGGGACTCAAGCCCTTCTCCAGAAAACGGGTGATGTTCTCGACCACCACAATCGCGTCGTCCACGACAAAACCGGTCGAAATCGTCAGCGCCATGAGCGAGAGATTGTCGAGGGTATAGTCGCACAAATACATGATTCCAAATGTGCCGATCAACGACACGGGCACCGCCACGCTCGGGATCAGGGTCGCCTGCCCGTTGCGGAGGAAAAGGAATACCACCAGGATGACCAATCCAACCGAGATCAACAGCGTGCGTTCCACGTCCCGAACCGAGGCCCGGATCGTGGTCGTCCGATCCATCATCACCGTGAAATCAATTCCCGCAGGGATGGAAGCTTTGAGCGAAGGCAGCGTTTGGCGGATGCGATCAACGGTGTCAATGATGTTGGCCTGCGGCTGTTTAAACATGATCACCAGCACGCTCGGCTTGCCATTGGCAAATCCACCGGCCCGCAGATTTTCCACCGAGTCCTGAACGTCGGCCACGTCGGCCAGCTTGACCGCGTCACCATTGTGATAGCCGACGATCAACGGCCTGTAATCCACAGCCTTGAGCAACTGATCGTTCGCCGCGATATCCGCGGTCGTCTTCTCGTCGGAGATTTGTCCCTTCGCCAAATTCGCATTCTGATTGCTCAACACATTCGCCACATTCAGCAGGCCGAGTCCGAAATTGTTCAATTGGGTGGGATTGACCTCGACGCGCACACTGGGCAGCGCGCCGCCGCCCACCACGACCTGGCCCACACCGGGAATCTGCGAAAGCCTCTGCATGAGGATGGTTGACGCGGAATCATAAAGGGCGCCCCGGCCATAGACTGCCGAGGTCAGGGCCACGATCATAATGGGCGCATCGGCCGGATTGACCTTCCGCCAGGTCGGATTACTGGGCAGATTGGAGGGCAGATAGGCGCGGGCGGCATTGATGGCCGCCTGGACATCGCGGGCGGCCCCGTCAATGTTTCGATTCAAGTCAAACTGGATGGTGATGCTGGTCGCACCGAGAGTGCTTGATGAGGTCATCTCGGTAACGCTGGAGATCCGCCCAAACTGCCTTTCCAGCGGTGTGGCGACCGATGAAGCCATAACCTCGGGACTCCCTCCGGGCAGGCTGGCGGACACGGAAATGGTTGGAAAATCAATCTGTGGCAGCGGTGATACCGGCAGCAAAAGGAACGCCACCCCTCCGGAGAGCGCAATCGCCGCCGTCAGCAGCGTCGTGGCCACGGGCCGGTGAATGAAGGGGGAGGAAAGGTTCATATTTCCACAGGAGCGGCGTTCACACTCTCCTCCGCTGCTGGGGACTCTTTTGGTTTTCGGGAAAACCGGTCCATGAAAAGGTAGATGACCGGCGTGGTGTACAAGGTGAGCACCTGGCTGACGAGCAATCCACCGACAATGGTGATGCCCAGCGGCCGCCGCAGTTCCGCGCCCGTGCCGGTTCCCAACGCCAGCGGCAAACCCGCCAGCAGTGCGGTCATCGTGGTCATCATGATCGGACGAAAGCGCAACAAGCACGCCTCATAGATGGCCTGCTCCGGTTTCCGGCCGTGCTTGCGTTCCCCATCCAGCGCGAAATCGACCATCATGATGCCGTTCTTTTTCACGATCCCGATGAGCAGGATGATGCCGATGATTCCGACGACGTCCAATTCCGAGCCGCAAATCAACAACGCCAGCAGCGCTCCCACCCCGGCGGAGGGCAGCGTTGAGAGGATCGTGATGGGGTGAATGAAACTCTCGTAAAGGACCCCCAGCACGATATAAACCGTCACCAGCGCCGCCAGGATCAGCAGCGGCTCGTTGGTCAATGAGGTCTCGAAGGCTTGCGCCGTGCCTTGGAACGAGGCCAGCGTGGACAGCGGCATTCGCATCTCCTTCTGGATTTTATCAATCTCGCGCGTGGCTTCCCCGAGTGACACCCTGGGCGCCAGGTTGAAGGAAAATGTCACCACCGGAAATTGACCCTGGTGATTGACAGACAAGGGCGAGGTGCCCTGCTCAAAGTGCATGAAGGCGCTCAGCGGCACGGCTCCGCCGCTGGTGGAGGTGACAAAGAGGTCCTGCAATTTTTTCGGGTTGGTCTGAAATCCCGGCATCGCTTCCAGGACCACATGGTATTGGTTCAATTGTGTGAACAGCGTGGACACCTCTCGCTGACCCAAGGCATCGTAGAGGGTGTTGTCAATCGCTTGTGGAGTAATTCCCAGCCGTGAAGCCGTCTGGCGGTCGATGACCAGCTTCGTTTGCAACCCCCCCGGCTGGTCATCCGTGGCCACGTCGCGGAGTTGCGGCAGCGCCTTGATTTTCTCCAGAAATTTCGCCGCCAACGTCCGCAACTCCACTGCGTCAGAATCTTCCAGGGTGTATTGATATTGAGTGCGGCTGACACGGTCTTCAACGGTCAAATCCTGCACCGGTTGCATGTAGAGATCGATGCCTTCCACCTGATCCAGTTGCGGCTTCAACCGATTCATCACCATGGCGGCGCTTAATTTGCGCTCTTCCAGGGGTTTGAGATTGATGAGAATGCGGCCGCTGTTGAGCGTGGTGTTGATGCCATCCACCCCGATGAAGGAGGAAAGGCTCTCGACCGCAGGATCCTTGAGGATGACCCCGGCCAGCGCCTGCTGTTTGCGCACCATCGCCGGAAAGGAAGTTGCCGGCGGAGCCTGTGATATGCCTTGAATCACCCCCGTGTCCTGCACCGGGAAAAATCCCTTTGGCACGATCATATAGAGGACAACCGTGAGGACCAGCGTCCCGACAGCCACGATGAGAGTCATTCCCTGATGGTTGAGAACCCGCGTAAGAGTCCGGCCATAAAAATCAATCACGCTCTGCCAAACCCGCTCGGATGACTGGTAGAGCCGCCCATGCCGCTGCTCCGACTTTTCGCGCAGAAACCGGGAGCACATCATCGGCGTGAGCGTCAGCGAGACGACGGCTGACACCAAAATGGTCACGGCCAGGGTGACGGCAAACTCGCTGAAGAGCCGTCCGACGATGTCGCCCATGAACAGAAGCGGGATCAAAACGGCCACCAGCGAGATGGTGAGCGAGACGATGGTGAACCCGATTTGCTCGGCGCCCTTCAAGGCCGCCTCCAGCGGTTTGTCCCCCTGCTCGATGTAGCGGTGAATGTTCTCAATCATGACGATGGCATCGTCCACCACGAAACCCGTGGAAATGGTCAGCGCCATGAGCGTCAGGTTGTTGACGCTGTAACCCAGCAGATACATGACGGCGAAGGTTCCCACGAGCGAAAGCGGAACCGCGACGCTGGGAATGATCGTCGCCGCAAGATTGCGCAGGAAGACAAACATCACCATGACGACCAGCGCCACCGTCAACATAAGTTCGAATTGAATGTCCTTGACCGACGCGCGAATGGTGTTGGTGCGGTCGGTCAGCACGGAGACTTGAACCGAGGACGGCAGCGTGCTCCGGAGTTGGGGTAATCGCTTTTTGATCCGGTCCACGACCTGGATGATATTGGCGCCGGGCTGCCGCTGAATGTTGACGAGGATGGCCGGGACGTTGTTCATCCACGCGGCTTGTTTTGTGTTCTCCACTTCGTCAACCGCCTGCGCCACGTCCTTGAGCATCACGGGGGCGCCGTTGCGATACGCCACCACGACGGAGTTATAATCCTGGCTGGTCAGAAGCTGATCGTTCGCGTCGATCAAGTAGGCCTGTTTCGGCCCGTCAAAATTGCCTTTTGCCTGATTGACGCTTGTCTGTTGGAGGGCGGTCCGCAGATCCTCGAGGTTGAGTCCATACGCCGACAGTGCTGTGGGGTTGGCCTGAATCCGAACCGCCGGCTTCTGGCCTCCGACGATGCTGACCAATCCGATGCCCGGCAATTGTGAAATCTTCTGCGCGAGCCGCGTGTCCGCCAAATCCTCCACCTTCGACAGGGGAATTGTCCTGGACGTCAGCGCCAGCGTCAAAATCGGGGCATCAGCCGGATTCGATTTGCTGTAAATCGGCGGAGCGGGGAGGTCGGGCGGAAGATACGTTTGCGCCGCGTTGATCGCGGCCTGTACCTCCTGCTCGGCGACATCAATATTGAGCAAGAGCGAAAACTGCATCGTGATGACCGAACTGCCACCCGAACTGGTCGAAGTCATCTGATTGAGTCCGGGGACCTGCCCAAACTGGCGCTCGAGCGGAGCGGTGACGGCCGAGGCCACGACGTCGGGACTGGCTCCCGGATAGAAAGTCACCACCTGGATGGTGGGATAGTCCACTTCGGGCAGGGCTGAAACGGGCAATTGGATATAGGCGACAACGCCCACCAGAAGAATGGCGGCCATCAGCAGCGTCGTTGCCACTGGCCGAAGAATGAATGGGCGGGAAGGACTCATCCCGGGGTCTTCTTCCTCGCGTCATCCGTCCTGCGCGGCCTCACCTTGGTTCCGTCCTGGAGCCGGTTGAAGTTGTCCGCGGCAAGGACTTCGCCGGGCTTCACCCCTTCCACCGCTGTCGTGTCGCCGTCCGTTGTGCCAGCTTTTACCGTTCGCATCTCCACGGTCTCGTTCTCTGTCAGAACATAAACAAACGTCGCCGGGCCGTTGCGCTGAACGGTGGATGCCGGAATCAGAGTTTGGCCGTGCAGTGTGTCGATCAGCAGTTTCGCGTTCACGAACTGGTTGGGGAAAAGAGCAGTGTCCTCATTCGTAAAAACGGCCTTAAGCCTGATGGTGCCGGTTCCACTGTCGATCAGGTTGTCCAGTGCCAGGACGCTTCCGGTGGCGAGATTCGTTTGTTGTGCGCGGTCGAAAGCTTGCACGATCATGTGATTTCCCAACCCCAACTGGTGCTGGATCTGCGGCAAATAGTCCTCCGCCACACTGAATATGACCGTGATCGGTTGAAGTTGGGTGATGACAACGATGCCATTGACGGAGGAGGAGAGCACAATGTTGCCTGGATCCACCAACCGAAGGCCAACGCGCCCGGAAATGGGCGAGGTAATGCGGCAATAAGCCAGTTGCACTCTTGCGCTGTCAACCTGTCCCTGGTCGTACTTCACGGTGCCGGCTTCCTGGTCCACCAACGACGACTGATCGTCGAGTTGTTGCTTGGGGATCGCCTTCTGGTCAAAGGCCGCCTGATAACGCGTTAGGTTGATCCGGGCTTCGGCCAGCAACGCTTGATCACGCTCCAATTGTCCCTCGGCCGAGGCCAATTGCGCCTGGAACGGTCTCGCATCGATTTCCGCCAAAAGATCCCCGGCGCGAACCACCTGTCCTTCGACAAAGTTCACTCTGGCGAGTTGTCCGCTCACCTGGCTTGGCACCGTCACGGTGGCCACCGGCGTCACCGTCCCGAGAGCCTCAACATAGATTCCTATATCCCCCTGCTGCGCGGTGGCTGTTGAAACCTGAACGGGGGGCGGTGGCGGAGCTGGCTTGGGCCGGCTGGCAACGAGACGGAACAAGATCACAACCACCCCCAGAACGACCACGAGAACCACAATTCCCAGCCGCCTCCTCTTCTTTCGGGCGGAACCGGAGTTTGATTGCGCAGTGGAAACTCCCTCGGAGCTCGCAGGTTTCAGCGTTTCTTCGGGCATGGCCTTCCTTTCGGTTAACGGACCGGGGCAGCAAACCGCTGCATTGAACGGGTTTTTGCTCGCACTTCGTGCCTTCTAGCAGATTGATCGGGTGTGTCATGCATGCGTTCGGGATGGAGGATCTTCAGTTTGAATGTTTTTGCCAGAATATTTTGCGCAGCAGCCAGGCGACCAGCATGGATCCGAGAATCGCCAGGAGTAGCCAGTCGTAGTTCAACCCCGGGTCGTGGACCCTGTCAATCCCGGTGATGACTGTGTTCGTAGCGGCGGTGCTGTCCGTGTCCATGCCAGTTCCGAAAATAGAGCGTTCAAACCCATGATTAAACAAGCCTATCTTGAATCGTGCCAAACTTCCATCGGGTCGGGATTTTTGCAATTACGACGTCCTGCCAGGGAATTACGGCCGGAAAACGCTGACTTGCCTGCCAAGACAGTATTCTTGTCGGCATACCACCTTGACACTTTTCAATCCGGCGCGGGGCGAAACGAGCCCTGGGCAATTCCAAGGCAATGCGCAACTGTCACAGGTTCGGGGCAATGGTCTGCGTTGGCGGAGTGCTCGGTTATTGCGACCCCAAAAAGAGAATCGGTAAACTCCGCGCCAACCTCTCGAGCCAGTGAAATGAATGACTTCGGCGAAGCAACACCGTTGCTCTGCCACTGAGCTGAGCTGGCTTGGACGGCGCCAGATACCATCCTCCAGGAAAAAGACGCTGCAAGGGAAAGAGTTTCTAAACGGGCTGCTAGACCTTCACGAGCCGCACAGGCGCCGGTTCGGAGGAAGCCATGGCCGCGGGATGAATATTGGCTTTCAGCGTATCAAGCAATGCAAGCATCTCGTTCAACCGCCTCAATTCATCCCATCCCTTGTCGATCATCGCCTGGTTCTCCCGGATGATGGCCGCCAGTTTCGCCGGGTCCGGCTTTTCCGTCCCCACCGGCCCGCGAATTCCAGTTTGAGGGATCGATCTCCATCCGTTGTCCCTGCCTGAGTCTTTCATTGGTCCGTTCATACTACAATTCCACAATTCCACACTGTGTCTTGAATCGCCGCGAGTCAGCGACACGAACAACGTTCCGCCAAGGCGGCAAAAGCACAATTGGGAGGGACACTGGAAATCGGACAGGGTTTTCCCCTGGACCAAAGAAGTTTTGGAGTATTGGAGTTTCAGAATGGAGGCTCCAAAACGATCGGCTTCAGTCCTTGCAATTCCGGCGTGGAAAGGATTCGATGAGGGGCATGTTCCCAATCGTGGCTCTTGCGAAAGACAAAGTCTGGCAGGCCGGCCCGTATCCCGGTGTCGAGCTGATGTTCTTGCACAAGGATGAACGGACCGGCGGTGTCGCCGTCCTGCGCAAATTTCATGCCGGCATGACCATTCCGGCGCACATCCATCCGGAGGCAAACGAATCGACGTACGTCCTCTCGGGTGAATGGGAGGAATCCGGAGTCGCCTACACCCGTGGCGCGTTTTTCTTCGCGCCGCGCGGGGTAGCGCACGGGCCGCATGTGGCCAGAACCGAGGTGGTCAGCCTGGCCATCTTCGACGGTCCGCTGACAGTGGTGAACGCTTGAGGGGGGACGCCGCGCGCGCTTCATAAACCGAGCCGCCGTAGCCGCCGTTGTGATACGGCGGAGATCCCAACCGCGGCATGAATCCGCCAATTCACATTGAAGGCTGGAAGAGAAAACATCGATCATCCAATGGGGATAAAACCTGGTGTTTCCGCGAATGGCGACAATTGGCGCGAAGTTGAACACACATCCTTTCCTTCTTAAGAAGTGAATTCGCGGTAGTTCGCGACATTCGCGGACACCCCCTCTCGGCTTGGCGGCTACGAAGGAAGGGGTTCGAGGCCCTCCAGGATGGCCACCGCTGCTGCGTATTCCTGGGTGTGGCTCAGGCTGATGAGCACGGCGCAGGCATTGCGTTCTTTCAGCAGCTTTTCCCCATTGCCACGCAAAATCACAAACGGCTCGCCGCTTTCCTTCCCGCGCACTTCCATGTCCTGCCAGCCCAGTTGACCGCCGATGCCAGTGCCGAACGCCTTTGAAATCGCTTCCTTCGCCGCGAACCGCGCGGCCAGGAACGGCCCGGGCTCCTTGTGCGAAAGGCAGTAATTGATCTCCCCCTGCAGTAGGATCCGGTTCAGGAAGCGTTCGCCAAAACGCTCGTAGGACGACCGGATGCGGGCAACTTCGATGATGTCAATGCCGACGCCTAAAATCATACGCGACTTTCAACCGCGGCTTTCGTTCCCGGCAAATGCCCTCACCCGCGATACTTCTTCATCAACCGCAGCATTTCCCTGACGGCATCGCCCACGCCAACCGCCACCGCGCGGCTGATGATGCTGTGGCCGATGTTGAGCTCGACCAGGTGGGGCACGCGATGGAGCCGGGGGAGGTTCTGGTAGTTCAACCCATGTCCTGCGTTGACCTTGAGGCCGAGCGCGTGCGCCTGTTCCGCGCCGGCAACCAGCCGTTCCATCTCGATCGACCCCCCCGGTGAAGGAGCGCGGACAGCCTTGTCCGCGAGGCCAGCCGGGTGGGCTCTCGCGGACAAGGCTGCCCGCGCTCCCTCCCAACATTCTTCCGCGAACGCGCCGGTATGAAGTTCGATGAACTGCGCACCAATCCGCGCGGCCGCCTCGATCCGCCTCCGATCGGGAACGATGAAGAGACTGACCTCGATGCCGGCATCGTTCATTCTCTTCCGGGTCTTCATCAGCGCGTTTTCATCGGCGATCACGTCGAGCCCGCCTTCGGTTGTGACTTCCTGCCGCCGCTCCGGCACGATGCAGACGATGTCCGGCTTCAGCTTCAAGGCGATCGCGACGATTTCGGGCACGTTGGCCATTTCGAGATTAAACCGCGTCTTCAGGACCTCACGCAGATTCCGGACGTCGCGGTCCTGGATGTGCCGGCGATCCTCGCGCAGATGGGCGGTGATGCCGTGTGCGCCCGCGGCTTCGCAAGCCAGGGCGGCTGCGACGGGATCGGGTTCCCCCCGCCCGCGCCCGCGGTAGCGGGCCTCGCGCAGGGTGGCGATATGGTCGATGTTGACACCGAGTTTCAGCATGGCGGCGTCTTCTGTCTGCCAAAGACGCCCGCTGTTGGCAAATGGAATCACAATATAATGTTTGCTTCCTGGTGCCGGTTTTTGTTTTTTGTCAGCCATGTTGCAAGCCCGTTCGGTTTTCAGGTACTGGCTTCCAGTGGTCATCTGGATGGCGGTGATCTTCTCCGCCTCCGGCGACAGTCATTCCTCTGAACATTCATCGCGGATCCTGGCGCCGCTGTTGCGATGGCTGTTTCCCCATCTTTCGGATACCGCGGTTGATCAGCTCGTGACCGTCGCCCGCAAAGGCGCGCATCTCACCGAATATGCGATTCTGGCGGTCTTGCTCGTTCGCGCATTGCGGAAGCTTGGCGAAGGCGATCCCCGCCGGTGGTCCTGGCGGCAAGCCTGGTGGACGGTGTTGCTGGTGGCGCTCTATGCGGCCAGCGATGAATTCCACCAGATCTTTGTCCCCACCCGCGAAGCGTCCGTGCGGGACGTGATGATCGACACCATCGGCGGCATCGCGGGGTTGCTGCTGTTCTGGGCGGTCGGCCGCTGGCGCAACTGGTGGGGCGACGCCGGCGCCGGCTGAAGCCGCCGGGATTTCAACCGGGCCGGTGCATCGGCTTCGAAGGTTCGCATTTCACTGATCGAGCGATTTACAACCCCGGGGTGCCCGGTTACACTGCCGCGAGGGCATGAAACGGCCGCTGGGGATAGTGGCGTTGTGGTACGGCTGCGGGTTGCTGCTGGGGGAGGTTGTGCAGCCGCCTTTACGGCTGCTTTTTGCCATTTCCATCGCGCTGACCGCCGGCGCACTGCTGATTTCGAAACACCGCGCCGCCCTGCTCTGGCCCGCCCTGCTGCTGACCGGCTGGACAAATTACGTTCTGCGCACGGCCGTCATCTCACCCCGCGACTTGCGAACCGTCCAGGGCGATGCGACGGAGTTGGCGACGGTTCGCGGCGGGTTGACCGCGACGCCCAGCCCGCGATTTTCCGCGCGCGCGGAGCATCCCGGGGCCAATGACTGGCATACCCTGGCGCAAGTGCAGGTCAGCGCCCTTTTCAAAAACTCTCAATGGCGGCAGGTTGACGGCTGGATCGCCGTGTCCACGCCCGGACTTCTGCCCCGAGAATTCTTTGCCGGGCAGCGCGTCGAGATCAGCGGCGTTCTCACCCCTCCGGCCGGTCCTCTGGCGGAAGGGCTGATCGATTACCGCACCTACTTGCGGCGCCGCGGGATTTATTACCAACTGAAAGCCCAATCCTCCAACGACTGGCAACAGGTCGCGCCCGGCGCAACGGTTCGTCCGTTGAACGACCGTTTTCTCGCCTGGTCCAAGGCGGCGCTGGCCCGCGGGCTGCCGGAGGAAGATGAATCCCTGCGCCTGGAATGGGCGCTCTCACTCGGAGACAAGACCGTCCTGACGGAAGACGTCGCCGAACCGTTCGTGCGCGCCTCCACCTATCATATTTTTGCCGTCGATGGTTTGCGCATGGCGATTGTCTTCGGAATCCTGTTCACCCTGTGCAGGGCGCTGCGTCTGCCGCGCGCCCTGGGCGGAGTCGTGTTGATTCCCCTGCTCTGGTTTTACACGGGGCTGACGGGCTGGCCGGCATCGGCCATCCGCGCGTCCCTGATGCTGACGATCGTCATTGTGGGCTGGGCATTGAAGCGGCCGAGTGACCTGATCAATTCGCTCTTCGCGGCGGCGCTGGTCCTCCTGCTCTGGGATCCGCAGCAATTATTCCAGGCTGGATTCCAGCTTTCATTCCTGGTCGTGCTCGGCATCCTTCTCGCGTTGCCCGTCCTCGAGCGGTTTTGCGAGGATCTGTTCAGGCCTGAACCCTTCCTGCCGGACCCGTTGCGACCGCGCTGGCGGCAGGCGCTGCGCGCGCCGGTGCGCCATCTGCTGGGTCTCCTGCTGGCGTCCAGCGCCGCGTGGCTCGGCTCGATCCCGCTGGTCGCGTATTATTTTCACATTGTCACGCCCCTGAGCGCGCCGGCGAACGTGGTTGCCGTGCCCCTCTGCGCGCTGGTGCTGCTGAGCAATTTCATCAGCCTGTTGCTGGCGGGTTGGTTTCCTGCCGGCGCGGAACCGTTCAATCTCGCCGGCTGGTTTTTGATGGAATGCATCCGCGTGACCAGCCGATGGTTCGCCGGCCTGCCCGGCGCCTATTACTATGTCCCCGCTCCGAACGGGTTCAGCATCGGCCTGTATTACCTTGTCTTCGCGGCCGTTTTCACCGGCTGGCTCTTCAAGCAGCCCCGGCGCGCCTGGAAACTGGCCAGCCTGGTGTTGCTGCTATCGATCTGGTGCTGGCGATGGGAGCACGAATGGGCTGCCACACGCATGACGATCCTGCCATTGAGTGGCGGCGCCGCCGTGTATTGCAACGCGCCCGGCGCCCGGAACGACCTGCTCGTTGATTGCGGCGCCATCAACCCGGTCGAGTTCGTGGTGAAACCGTTCCTGCGCGCGCAGGGTGTCAACCGCCTGCCCTGTCTTGTGCTGACGCACGGCGATCAGCGCCAGGTCGGCGGCGCCGAACTGCTCCGCATGCTCCTGCCGATCCGCCACGTCGCAACCAGCTCCGTGCCGTTCCGCTCGCCGGCCTATCGGCGGATCCTCGCCGGGCTCGACAACAGTCCGGATTGCCGGCGCGTGTTGAACCGCGGCGACCGGGTCAGTGAGTGGCGGGTCCTGCATCCGGATCGAACCGATCATTTTTCCCGCGCGGACGACAGCGCGCTCGTGCTCTTCGGGGTTCCCTGCGGGACGCCCTTGTTGCTCCTGTCGGATCTTGGCAGGCCGGGGCAGGACGCTTTGATCGAGCGCCACCCGGAATTGCGCGCGGACATCGTCGTGGCGGGTCTGCCGCAGCAGGGCGAGCCGGTGGGGGACGCCATGCTCGATGTGGTTCGTCCCAAGCTCGTGGTGATTGCGGATTCGGAATTCCCGTCAACCCGAAGGGCGAGCCCTGCCCTGCGGGCGCGGCTTCAACGGCGGGGCATCCCGATCCTCTACACACGCGACGCCGGAGCGGTGACCGTTTCGCTGCGTCCCCGGCGTTGGGAGGCAAGGACAATGAGTGGATTGCGCGTCACAGGACAATCAGGGCCGCCCATTTCGGTAAACCCGAGCTGATGGGGTATGAAAATAGTTGCTGCGATCCATTGCCAAGGGTGATATTAGTTGGGTAGTTCGGCACCGAGCAAACGTGGTTATGATCGGACGCAACAGACTGTTTCGGGTGGAGCCGGGTAAGGCGAGGGCCGGGGTCCAGGCCTGTGCGGTCTGGAACTGCGCCGGGATACCAGGAGGTTTCCAATGATCCCCCAAGGCACCATCAATGAAATCCTGCATCACAAAGGCACGACGGTCTGGACCCTCGGGCCCGAAGCGACGGTTTTTGAAGCGATCCGCGTCATGGCGGACAAGAACATCGGCGCCGTGCTGGTCACCGACCAGGACAAGCTCGTCGGCATCATTTCCGAGCGCGACTATACGCGCAAGGTGGTGCTCAAGGGCAAATCCTCCAAGAAACTGAAAGTTCGGGAAATCCTGTCCGAGCACCTGATCCATGTGACCCCGAAAAGCAGCATCGAAGAATGCCTGCGTCTGATGACCGAACATCGTGTCCGCCATTTGCCCGTGCTCGAAGGCGAGAAAATCGCGGGAATCATCTCCATCGGCGACCTCGTCAACTGGATCATCTCCGCCCAAAGCACGACGATTCGCCAGTTGGAAACGTACATCACAGGGTCTCCCGGTTGATCCGCCCGATGCCGGCTCCTCGAGCGCCGCCCCGTGCGGCTCAAGGCCGGCTCCGGGTGAGGGTCACCGAAACGTATCGCGCTTGCGGCAGTGGAAATTTTTTTATCTCGACCGCCACGGCCTGGGGCCGAAATTCAGACAGGATCATGTCCGCCAGGTTCGCCACCAGTTTCTCAATCAGCTTCCAGCTCCGCCCCTGTCCAAATTTGAGCACCCGCTCCGCCAGGGTCTGGTAATTAATGGTCCTTTCGATCCGGTCGCTCAACGAAGCCGAGGCGAAATCGAAGTCGAGATCCACCGTCACGAGCAGGCGCTGCGGCTGAGCCCGTTCCTCGTCGGTCAAGCCGACGCAAAAAGAAACTTCCAGATCAACGATGCTGATTCTTGACATGCTTTCCTCAACCTTTCTTGTGCGGTCTGATTTTCCGTTTCTCCCGAACCGCCGCCAGGAGTGTGCGCGTGGGTTTATTGAGCGGCAGCCTCAGGGCCCGCACGGGGGTGACCCAGCGGAATTCGCGGCCTTCCTCGTTCAGCGTCACCCGCGGCGCACCCACGCAGCGGCAGGTGTAGTTCAACAGAATAAAATGGGCCTCGCGATAAAATTCCTTCGATCGGATGCAATCCTGCGCGAGCACGAAACGGACGCCGGTGACGTCGAGGTTCGTCTCCTCCTTGATTTCGCGGCGCAAGGCCTCGACCGACGGCTCGCCCCACTTGATTTTCCCGCCGGGAATCCCCCAGAGATCGGACCACTTGTGCGTGCGGACCATCAGCACCTCGTTCGCCTTGTTAAAAATGAGCGCGCCGACCGTGGCGGTGGGGACGCGCCGCCGGGCGTCCCCGCAACCGGAATCGAGCGGGGACGGGGGTTCGCCGGGATGCAGGTTGTTTTGCTCGAGAATCTGCCGCAACTCGCCCAGATGCTCGACGATCAGATCCGGCTTTGCCGCACGCAGTTGCTCGACTGTGTTGTAACCGGTCAGCACCGCGCAGGAATGGATTCCGCCATGCCGGGCGGTCTCGATGTCATGTTCCATGTCGCCGACGAACATCGTTTCCCCGGGCTTCAAACGGTGTTCTTCGAGGATCTCGTGGATGATCTTCCGCTTGTCGCGCACCTCGCAATACGCCTTTTCCAAATACCGCCCGAATCCCGTGCCCGCGGATTGCGCGGCGAAATGGTCGCGGCGGACGGAACTCAGCAAAAAAGCGCGGAGCCGGCGGTTGCGGCAGAATTCGAGGAACTCGCGCGCGTGCGGCAGTTCCCGCACGGAATCCTGAATCTCTTTGAACCGGGTGTGATACCAGGTCTCCAACTGCGGGAGGGCGACGTGAGGCACGTGCCGGTCGTAAAAGATCGTGAACGGCAGACAGAACTCGGCCCGGAATTTTTCGAGGCTCATTTCGGGCCGCCGGGCCTGTGTCAGCACGTAATTCGTCGCCTCCCAGACTGCGGGCAAATCATCCACCAGCGTGCCCGACCAGTCGAAAATGATGTTGCGAATCACGGGCAGAGTGTAGCCGCATTTTCCGCGGCGGCAACAGAATCAAACTTTTCCTTTACTCCACCGCCGGCCGGAGCAGATTGGGTGCAAACCGCTGAACCCGTGAAACTTCTCCCTGTTCCAGAAGCCTCACACCTCGGCGCGATTCCATGCTGATCGCCTTCCACAAACCCTGCGGTGTGCTCTCGCAATTCACCCCCGACGGTTCGCCCAACCGCTGGCTCGTATCGTTCCAGTTTCCCCAGAATGTCTATCCCATCGGCCGGCTCGATGCCGATTCGGAAGGTCTGCTGCTGCTGAGCGACGAACCCGAATTGAACGGGCGCTTGCTGCATCCCAAACATGCGCACGAGCGCGAATACTGGGCCCAGGTCGAGCGCGTTCCGGATCATGACGCGCTGCGCCGGCTGGAGCGGGGCGTGATGGTCGCCGGGCGAAAGACGCTGCCGTGCCGGGCGTGGATTCTCGACCCTCAACCGCAATTGCCGCCCCGCCAACCCCCCGTCCGGTTCCGCAAAAGCGTGCCGACGTGCTGGATCGGACTGGAACTCGTCGAAGGGAAAAATCGCCAGGTGCGCCGGATGACGGCGGCGATCGGGCACCCCACGTTGCGGCTCCTGCGCGTGAGGATCGGACGTTATCTGCTGGGAACGCTTGCGCCGGGGACCTGGAAACTCCTCTCCCCGCAGGAACGCGCGCGGGTAGTGGCTTGATCAAAGACGTCTTTTCAACCAGCCGAA
>Ga0187860_1001181_pt1 | contig 23658 bp, 27 predicted proteins | sample June2016WEW_10_4_FD_132981 | JGI IMG/M metagenome (GOLD analysis project Ga0187860, IMG submission 132981) | Peatland microbial communities from SPRUCE experiment site at the Marcell Experimental Forest, Minnesota, USA - June2016WEW_10_40 | ecosystem: Environmental > Terrestrial > Soil >...
AGCCATGAGCGAGGACTCCCCGACCACAAAGTTCTTCTTCTCCGGGGATTCCTTGCCGCTGGAGCAGGGACCCAACTGCCCCCTCAATGGCGCAGAACTCGCTTTCCTCGACGCCACCTTCCTGAATCCGGAGGACCGGACGGCGCCCACCCATGCCACCATGGAAGAAGTAGCGCGAAGCTGCGCGGCGGCCAAGGTACGGGTGGCCTATGCCATGCACCAGTCCATCCGTTATACACCCGAGGAAATCATTGCAAAAGCCCAGGAACTGCAGAGCATCTACCCGCTCCGGATTATCCACTACAGCGAGGTAACATACCTCAATTAATCCACCTACGGCCGCTTATAATGTATCCAGCACTTCTCGCCAAGAGGAGCGCAGATCGCATGAAATCAGAAGACGGCCAGACTAAACCGAAAATGGGGGCTGCAAACTCAACGTACACCGAGGCAAACGTCAAAACGCTCGACTGGAAAGAGCATATTCGCCTGCGCCCCGGCATGTACATCGGCCGGCTGGGCGACGGCACTTCCAAGGATGATGGCATTTACTTGCTTCTCAAGGAGGTGGTAGATAACGCCGTCGACGAGTTCATTATGGGCTTTGGCAGGGAGGTGCGGATAACCCTGGCGGACGATGTCATCACGGTGCGGGATTTTGGCCGAGGCATACCTCTCGGCAAGGTGCTGGATTGCGCCGCCAAGGACAACACGGGTGCCAAATACGATTCGGAGGCATTCAAAAAGAGCGTGGGCCTCAACGGGGTGGGTCTCAAGGCCGTCAATGCCCTGTCGGAGGATTGCCTGGTGCAAGCCTACCGGGACGGCGAGACCAAAGCCGTTCAATTTTGCCGCGGGAACACGGTCAAGGACCACCCGATCGCCAAATCCAAGGAAAAGAACGGCACTTTCGTGCAGTTCAAGCCGGACCAGCAAATCTTTCCAAGGTATCACTTTTCGCAGGAATACATTGAGGAGATGCTTTGGAATTACGCTTATCTCAACCCTGGGATGGCGCTCACCCTCAACGGCAAGGAGTTTAAATCAGAGAAGGGCCTGCTGGACCTCCTCTCCCACAACATCAGCGGCGAAGTTCTCTATCCCATCGTTCACTTGCGCGGCCCGGATATCGAGGTGGCTTTTTCGCACGGCTCGAATGGAGAAGAGTACTACGCTTTCGTTAATGGTCAGCACACGACGCAGGGCGGCACCCACCTCAACGCGTTTCGCGAGGCCGTTGTCCGGGTGGTTCGTGAGTTTTACAAGAAGGAATACGACGCATCGGACGTCCGAACCGGATTGATCGCCGCCATCAGCATCCGGGTGCAGGAGCCAGTCTTCGAGTCCCAGACCAAAACCAAGCTGGGATCCTCGGCCATGGCGCCCCAGGCCAGCGCGCCCACCGTTCGGCAGTTCATCCACGACTTCCTTAAAAAGGAGTTGGACGATTTTCTCCACAAAAACCCCGACGCGGCGGATCGCCTGCTGAAGAAAATCCTCCAGTCCGAGCGGGAGCGGAAAGAGCTCTCCGGCATCAAGGAGCTGGCGCGCGAGCGGGCCAAAAAGGCAAATCTCCACAACAGCAAGCTCCGCGACTGCCGTATCCATTATGTCGACGCTCGCGAGGAGCGGCGCTGCGAAACAACTCTGTTTATCACCGAGGGGGACTCCGCCAGCGGGTCCATCACCAAGAGCCGCGATCCCAACACGCAGGCGGTCTTCAGCCTGAAAGGAAAGCCGCTGAACACCTTTGGCCTGACGCGCCGAGTGGTTTACGAGAACGAGGAGTTTAACCTGCTTCAGAACGCGCTCGACATCGAGGACAGCCTCGACAACCTCCGCTACCACAACATCGTCCTGGCCACTGACGCTGATGTGGACGGATGCCATATCCGCCTGCTCCTGATCACCTTTTTCCTCCAGTTCTTCCCGGAGGTCATCAAGCGCGGCCACCTGTCCGTGCTGCAGACGCCGCTGTTCCGGGTGCGCAACAAAAAGGAGACCTCCTACTGCTACACGGAGGATGACAGAGCCAAAGCGATCTCGCGCCTAGGACCAAACCCGGAGATCACGCGATTCAAAGGGCTTGGTGAAATATCCCCTGACGAGTTCCGGCAGTTCATCGGCAAAAACATCAGGCTGACTCCGGTCCGGCTGGACAAGGAAGGAAGCGTCGCCGATACGCTCGCATTTTACATGGGCAAAAACACGTCCGATCGCCTCGACTTCATTGTCAATAACCTAAGGACGGTCGAGGTATGAACGCGCCCTCTACAATCGGCCAGAAAGTCAAACAGACCGCTTTCGCAGCGTTTGTCCTGGTCACCTGCATCTACACGCTCTGCCACACCACTTCCATCTCATTCGCCATCGCCAGCCTCAGCATGGCTTTAATCGCAGGCTGGGTCGCGTTCATCATCTGGACGGGCAAAAACCAGCCGCTCCTCAGAAATACGTGGCTCATCACGCAACTGATTTTGGTGATGGTCGTGTGCTGGCCGAACTGCGGGCTCAACATTTACTGGCTGGCTGGCGGCCTGCTGCTCTCCACGATCAGTCTCACCAAGAAGCGCGTGCTTCCCGGCACCAACGCCTTCCACTCCAGCAAGGAAGCGAGAGCAAAGCTGGCGGAGGCGGACGACAAGGGGAGCCTGGCGGTCATGAATCCCGCCGATTGGGCCGCGGCCATTACCAAGGAGCCGCAAGCCGCCATCATTTATTGGAAGGAAAGCCCGCCCAACCTCCGCCTGAAAATTGAAACCATTCTGGGGACCAACCTGGCCACAGCATTGCCAGTCGGGGAGGTCCATAAAAGCGCCCAAGCGCTGGGCCGAGCTACCGAAGAATTTTTGTCCGAGGCATCATGAACGAAGTTCACCTATCCGATCTTTACCGGGACTTGTTCCTGGATTACGCCAGCTATGTGGTGCTGGAACGGGCCGTACCTCACATCAACGACGGCTTGAAGCCGGTCCAGCGGAGGCTGTTGCACACCCTTTACGAAATGGAGGACGGCAGGTTCAATAAAGTTGCCAAAATAGTCGGGTCATCGATGCAGTTCCATCCTCATGGGGATGCGTCGCTAGCTGCTGCCTTAGTGGGTTTGGGGCAGAAAGAGCTGCTCATTGATACGCAGGGGAACTGGGGATCCGTAATCACTGGCGATGCGGCCGCGGCGCCCCGCTACATTGAAGCGAGGCTCTCCAAGTTCGCTTTGGACGTTCTCTTCAACCCAAAGACAACCGAGTGGCAGCCATCTTATGACGGCCGCAACAGGGAACCGGTGACTTTGCCAGCCAAGTTCCCACTGCTTCTGGTCCAGGGCGTGGAAGGCATTGCCGTCGGCATGGCGTGCAAAATTCTCCCGCACAATTTTAACGAGGTTATCGAGGCGGCGATCGCCATCCTGAAGGGCAAAACGCCACAGCTGCTCCCGGACTTTCCCCAAGGAGGCATCGCCGACTTCAGCGACTATCAGAAGGGCCGGCGAGGAGGCAAAGTCCGCGTGCGCGCGAAGATCGAAGTTCGCACCAAATTGCTACTAGCCATCACCGAAGTGCCCTACGGGACGACGACCAAGAGCCTCATCGAATCCATCATCGCCGCCAATGACAAGGAGAAGATCAAAATACGCAAGGTCGAGGACAATACGGCCAGCTCCGCCGAGATTCTGCTCCATCTTCCGCCTGGGGCGGATCCGCAGAAAACGATCAGCGCGCTTTACTGCTTTACCGACTGCGAGGTTTCCCACAGCCCAAATGCCGCGGTTATCAGCAAAGGCAAACCGATGTTCACGGACGTGATCGAACTCCTCCGCTACAGCACACAACAGACCGAATGGCTGTTGAAGCGGGAGCTTGAGATACGACTGGATGAGCTCGAAAGCCAATGGCACGCCGCCAACCTTGAGAAGATATTCATCGAAGAGAAACTTTACCGGCTGATCGAACAGGCTGCCTCCGAAGAGGAAGCCGTCGGCCGGCTGCAGAAGGCGCTGGAGCCATTTCGCACCAGGCTTCATCGCCATATCACGCGAGAGGACATCGTCCGGCTCATTGAACTGCGTTTCCGCCGGCTGGCCAAATATGACGTCGCCCGGGCAGATCAGGACATTTTGAAGATCGAGACGGAGATCGCCAATGTCCGCAAAGACATTGAGCGCATGACCGAGGTAACGATCCGCCACTACCAGACCCTGAAGCAGAAATACGGCAAGGGCCGTGAACGCCGCACCAAGTCCGAGGCGTTCAACGAGATCGTGGCAGCCGCAGTCGCCGAGGCCAACGAGAAGCTTTACGTCAACAAGGCCGACGGATTTGTCGGATACGCCCTCAAGGACCAGGAGTTCGTAGCCAACTGCTCAACCCTTGATGAAGTGGTGACCATCTTCAAGAACGGAACCATGAAGGTTACGTTGGTCCAGGAAAAAGCTTTCGTCGGCAAAGACATCCTGCACGCCAGCATCGTCAATAAAAATGGCCACGCCACGTCGTACCACATGATTTACCGGGACGGGACGGGCGGCCGCGCCTACGTCAAACGTTTCAACATTGGAGGCACCACGCGCGACAAGCTCTACGGCTTGACCCAAGGCACGGAAGGCAGCCGCGTGGAATATCTGGCCGTCAGCCCCGCTGGCGCCTGCGAAACCATCCGCGTCAACCTCAAGCCGGGCAACGGCGCCAGGAAACTCGACTTCGAGTTCGACTTCTCCACCCTGGCTGTCAAAAACCGGCACGCCCAGGGGAACGTCCTGACCAAGTATCCCATCCAGAAGATCAGCCTGACCAAGCTGTAACCATAGATTACAGCCTCTCCAAGCTGTATCCTCGGAAAACAGCCTCCGAGCCGCGGCCCAGGCAAGATATTCTTAAAAATCTGCCTCGATTACCTGCAACTTCGTCCCGCAATTAAAATAGGGGTATGACCGTTCAAAAGCGCAAACGCATGCTCTTAAGTGGCACCAGCGGAATAGTGGCCAGCTTAGCCTGCTTCTGTGTCTGGCTAATGCTGACCAACTTTGGCTCCGACATTTCGGGCTTCCCCCTCTGCCACTTTGTTTGGGCGGCCATGCTCCTTCTGTTCGTCTGTGGAAGTACTCCAACTACCACCAGCAAGCAGCAGCACATATTTAAAGCAGAATTCCAAGCATTACGGCTTTAACGCCCTAGACTGTGTTGAATACCTGATTTGGTGTTATGCCCGGAAAATCAGAAAACAACGTAAAAGTTCTGCGAATCAAGGCCAACCTGACGCAGGCTGAACTCGCCAGAAAGGCGGGGATCAGCCAGCAGCAGATCCAGCGCATCGAGACCGGGCAGGCGGCAAAGGTCAACATCGCTCAGAATATCTGCCGCGCGCTGCAGCAGACCATGGCCGAGGTCTTCCCCAATGCACCACCGAGGAGCGGGTCCGAACGCCTGATCAACTACACTTCACTATCCAGGATCGATTCAGACGCGAGCACCTGGTCAGCCAAGGTGCTGTTCAAAGGGGGAAATGAGGGCCTGCTTCATATGAGTTTGGGGGATATGCAACGTCTTCAGAACTACCTCAATTCACGAAGTTTAAAGAAGATGTTCTTCTGCTTGGAACACGATGGCTGGATCTACGCTCTCAATCTCCAGCACGTACTACTCGCACGCATCCTCCATGATACAGGCAAGGCCCAGGAAGAAGGAGAGTCCGTCATTGACGCGAAGCCGCCGAGCGCCTGGGACCACTCCAAGGCAGGGGGCATTCGCATCTCCTTCGCCGATGGGTCGAAGAGGCAAGTTTTTGCCGTAGAGGATGGCCTGATTGGAGAGCTTGTCAGCGATTTAGATGCCATTGGCGAGTACCAAGAGGCTCCGGCATTCGTGTCTTTCATGGACGAGAACCGCGATGACGTATTTCTGTGCATGCGGGATATCCTGCTTATCGAGATACCAGTGGTTCTTCTGGAGCCTGAAGCCGCGGAGTACCAATGCACTGAGAATTTATGAAAAACATGAAAACTACACTCAACCCAAACTCGCCCACCGCTAAACCGATCCAGGTCACCGTCATGCGCCTCGTGTGTTTGTCCGCTTCAACCAGCGACTTCAGCAAATTCGCCGACATCCAAGGGGCAGAGATCATCCACGCCAACGACGGAAGCCTCCTCTGCAAGGGGCCCGAAGAAACATTTGATCAGTGGCAAGCACAGGTTGAGGCTGCAGCCGGCAAACCAGTAACCACCTTGGCCTTTTCTGCGAAATTCGGGCGCAAGGAGCCCTACATCGTCCGCACAGGACCGAATGTCGACCAGATGTATGGGAAGCCTTCTATCGTGATCGAGCGAAACGGCATCCAGGGCCTCCAGCCGGTTAATTTCCTGGAAAACACCCTTCCCGGCCAGCTCAAAAACCCGGGAGTCATCGGTACCTGGATAGATGCTCGGAGGGGCTTGATGAAGGATTCCTACATGATTCCTTCCCGTGAACTCGTGGTACTGGTCGGATTGGCGCGCAAGTTGCGGCCCGATGCTCCTTTGCCAGCGGCAACTCCCATCGCACGGCGGGATGTCAGCAGCGAGATCACCCCAGAAAGCTGCATGAATGCAGTCCCGCGCGCCAAGAACCTGATTGGCGCCATCGTCGGATACTGGAAACAATACGACCAGGAGGACCTTGAGCATCAGCACTTCAACCAGACGAACGCATGGTCAAAACGGACCAAGGAGCTCTGGGCCGAAATGTGTTGCAGGTGCAACCTGCCTGCCACTTGCTGGATGCCTGAACGGTTCAGAGGCCGGGAACAGCGCAAACTGGAAAAGAGTGGAGCAGCCCTTTTGCGGCGCCTCCAGGCTTGGGTAGATGGTTCCATGCAGCCAGAGGCAGCCAAAACCCTTTTTTGGGAAATCAATGGCATCCTTGATTTGGATTGGACCTACATCGCATTTGGCATTCCGGTGGCAGAGATCGATTTCCCTGAGGAGCTGATGGCCACAGTCACCGCTCCGTAAGACCATCTCACACAACACTAATCGAAACACAAAAAGGCATGAAAGAGCACGGTATACCACGAATCCAGGACCAGCCGATATGCTCTTCGGGCATTGTTCTGTCCTAAAACGCAAGAAAGCATCCCACACTATGACATCGAATACATCGACCCAAACCACATCGTCCGACTCATTTTTCCAAAAAATCCCAAAGGCCGACCAGATCACGCTAGTAACTCAATTCCTAGAAGATGAGCACGACAGCGAAAGAGGGAAGGACATTATGGGAATCCTTGCCGAGATTCAGCATGCCCGGCTCACAACCATCTCCAAGATGCCCGTAACGCAACTAGGGGCAATGGTGGCTGAGCATTCCAACCAAGCTTCTATTAAGGGGTATTTACAAGCGATGATGGGCCACGTTTTCACTCGCCGGCACGGCAAGATAGGCGCGCTCATTCAGCAGCTGGGAAAAGACAGGCTCAGTGAAAAATGGGATGAAGTGGCTACCGCATTTAAGGCCGCTGAAATCAAGCCATTTCAACAAGCAGCAATGATTTGGGGATATAGTTCATGGCAAAGGGACGAAAATCTGCAGGAAATTCTACAAGAAAAGGCGATCGAAGTGTTGGGCCAAGCGAGGGGAGAGAAACCTGTGAGCAATCCGACATCACAGCTGCCGATGCTTGTTCAATCTGGAAACAGTCAAAAAGAGGCACCAACACCGCTCGACGCCCACTTCTTCGATCTCCTTCTGGAAAAGGGGAACCCTGTAAAACCCCTGGTCCAACAATTTATTGAGGTCACACCAAACCGGCTGGTGTCAGCGACTTTGGCAGGCGTGCTCGACGCATGGAACCACAAGCCACCAGCGGCTAACGCGGGGTCGTGGTACTGGTACGGCAGGTATTTGGTGCTTATGCGGCAGGGTATTGCGACGGCATGCGAAGATGTTATCACGAACGGGAAAAAGCCTGCAGTCATCAGCCTTTTCACCGCGGAACCATTTCTCAGACATGGACAACAGCTGGCCGCCATCCTCACGGACGAATTGGCAAAGCGGAAGCCAATAATGCTGCCGCAGCTATTCCCAAAGAGCCTTTGGAGCCGGCATGAAGACAGCATACAACGAGAGCTGCAGCAGCAGTTCGAATGCACCCGCTGGCGGGAGCCTGCTAAGGCTTTAGAGGCAGCGAATCAACTTAGCGCCTGGCCTTCGATGCAGAAATTAGCCGAAGCAAGGGCGCTGCGGGCGAATGGAAAATTCACCGAGGCTGAAAAGGTATTGGAATCGGTCGAGGCTTCCGAGCTGGTCGGTGAAGATTTAATCGCCCTTGAACTTGATCTTTGCGCAGCAAATGTCGCACATGGCTATAATTTTCAAGTCGCCTCGAAAAGTCAAGTCGTAGACACATTAGTTTGCGTCGACGATGCCATTACAGATATTGAGGAGGACGAAGGCTTTAAAGGAGTGGTAAAAAAATACGGGTTCGAGGTTTTGTTCCTTTCGGGCATATTCTCGCTGTGCAATGATGATCTCTTCAACGCCGCAGACGTATTCCGATACATTGGTGCGGGCGATCCTGTCTTTGGAAAATCCGCCAGGCTGCAAAACTGCCTCTGCATGGCGCTCCTGCTCGGCAAGGACAAATCGGATATCGAAGAGGCCGTCCAAATTGCGGAGCCCCTCGACAAAGAACCAACCGAGCTGGCGTTCTTTCCGGAAGACATTCTTAACGAGGCATTGGCCGTCCTCTTGCTGTTCCCAAAGGAGACTGCGCCCATCGGCACTTTACTGCTCAAGCACCTCCCAGCCAGTCTCGATAACTTCCTCACCGACCCCTTGCTCGCACAGCAAAAGGCGCTTCGCCAAAGACTGCTTGCAATTGGCGCTGATGAAAGTGATGAGATAAGCCAGTGGGCCCATTTGCAGCGCCTCGTCCGCGCCTGTCAAAAAGCCGGGGACAAGGAGACGATTATTGATGCCTTGGAACTGTGCGAGAGCGCCAGCCAAGACGAAAAGCTCATCAACGCGTACTGCAAGCTGCTGGAAGGCCTGACGGAAGAGCTGCCCGCGCCGTGGGATCTCGCAAAACGGCAACGCAAACTGGCGCTTTTTTATGTTCAAGCTGGGCGTTTAGTAGAGGCCCATAATATTCTCCTGCCTTTGCTGCAGCGTGCTCTCGGGACCAACCGCCGGTCCGAAGCCATGGAGTTGCTGGCGGAGGTGGAGGAAATCGAAGAAGGACAGTTGGATGAAGTGTTGCAAGGTTTTAAGACCACCCTGACGGCTTCAACGCACTCCAACGTCAACAAGGAAAGCTCCGACAAGATCACGTTCAAAAAACCTGTGTCGGTGCTTTACGTCGGGATCGAGTGGGAATCGCGGCCCCACGCCGCTATTGCTGACGCAATTCAATCGGATTACCCCGGCGTTCGGATGGACATGGCATTCAACAGATGGGAAACAACTGGACTCAACGCTTTGATAACGCGCGCCATTGGATACGACATTGTTGTCATCGGGAAAACCGTGTGTAATGACACTTGCCGCCGCATTAAAAACGGATCTCGAGCTCACAACCGCACCGTCGCTCAGTGTGATGGCAAAGGTCGCGTCGGCATCCGCCGGTTTATTGTAGAGACGCTCCGCGATTTTGCGGCGAAATCCGCGTAAAACTCCTGCACGGCCATGAAACACAAAGATTCTCAGCACAGATGGAAGGTTCAAACTCGTATTTGCACGAGGCCTTGTCCGGAATTAGACCTGGTAACGGAGTGGCTGGAAGCCAAAAACATTAAACCGCTGCGAACCTTGCATGTCGGGAACTATTTTTGGAACTTGGAAGCCGCTCAGGACTTCCACAGCGCAATTCTCGTGTCTTCCCAGCCCAAGGACGATTTGACTGTCGAACTCTTGGCGACCGGAGATCGTAAGCCGATTCATATCCAGAGCAACAGTCTATCTGTGCTCACCCCGCACCTCGTGCGGGATTACCCAAACCTCAAAGCGCTATTGTGTGCGGGTGTTTCGGTGCTATGGGCACACTGGCAGGAGGAAACGCAGGCCACAGTGCTGAAGAACATCACAGCCTTCCTGACTAACACCAAAGTGCTGCATCCTCTCCTGTCTCAAAAGACGCCGGCGGCTATCGTGATGACCCTCCCCGATGCAGTCAACGGCATGAAGGCGTCTATCCAAGCGCAAATTAAAAATTTGGCCGCGAACCAACAATGCACGGCCAACATCGAGACTGATGCCTGCGGTTGCAACCACCTGCTCCTGGCGGAGGTCAAGTGGTCGCCGTCCGCTAAGCCCCTCGTAGAACCAGTAGCCGGCCTTGCGCCACTGCCAACAATCAAACCTGCTCCAGTGGCAACAGGAGCATCACCTGCAACTTCGCCAGCGCCAGCAAGTTCACCAATCACATCTGGTCCAAGAAGAGACGTGGCACCTGCTCAGCCATCAGTTGCGCCGGCTCTAGATCCACCGTCCAAAACGTGTCATCAGTCCTCGATTCAAGCAGGCGAAGCGGCAAAATCCATCCACGTATTTATCCGCACGGTAGAGCCAAAGGCGGAGATCTCGGAAATCCTGAGTTGCCTGCCTAAAAACAACGATTATCAGCAATGGACTGTCTTGCTTCTGGGGCGCTTCATAGCCGGCAGGTCACAAATTGAAAATTATGTGAGCCGCAAAATACTTCAGACGTTGTTGCCAAACTCCAATTTGCAGGATTTCTTGAGGGAATACGGCGCCGCCATCTCCCAGGTTCGCGCCTGCGCTGGGAATAAAGGCGCAAAGCCTGCGCCTGACCAACCATCTGGCAAGAACCCCGAGGCTGAGCACCGACTGCAATCGCTCTTGGCTCAGGAACAGGAGGTTTCTCGTGAGATTAACCGACTTAGCCAAAACCGCGACCACATCCTCGCCCAGATCAGGCGGCTGAAGGACTCCTCAGCCGGCCATTAGAGAAAAACGCCTAACTTAAAAACTTGAGGAGAAGAACCCCAATATGAAACCCATCAATGGTCTTTGGATCACGCCACCCGGCCAGCAAATCATCCGTTTCGTGCTGGTTACCCAGGAACAAGCCCTCTACTGGCTGAAGTATCACAATCCCAGAAACCGGAATATCTACTTAGCCATCGTTAGCAGGTACATCCACGATCTCATCACGGGAAATTGGGACATCACGTTTGAGCCTATCGTATTCGACGACAAGGGCAATCTGATGGACGGGCAGCACCGTCTGTGGGCCATAGCCCTTTCGGGGATTCCTGCGACCTTCCAAGTTGTTACGGGGATACCAAGCACCCTAACTCTCCCGGCCGGGACGCTTGACATTACTGGCGGCCCTGTCCAGTTGGAACCACAAACCATCCAGGTGCAAGACCTGATTGATATGGGCCGCCGCCGGAATCTGGCCGACTGTCTGATCGATGACGATGAGCCAGAAGGAAAAAGGCTATCGGGAACCCTTACGTCCATCCTAGGGTTTGCCGTGCAGTGCTATCCACCCAGCCTTGCTCAGGCAAAAGAAGTGATCAAGCTGTTCAGGCGGAACAGTGATAGCGACCCACTCAAAGGGCTGGATGTATGCCTGGACATGCCATTGCCAAAAGGCATGAAATCCTGCGCACCTTTGTACGCCGCCATGGCCATGCTCTATGAGTTCTACCCGGAACAGGTTCTTCAGTATATCGGAGAATTGGGAGAAGTCCCGGAAGAAGAGCCGGCGGAGGGCGCAAAAGTTTCTCCAATCAGGGCAGTTGTTAGCGTTCTCCGGAACAGGCAGGTAAAAACCACTGGTGGAAAGCGCCCTGCACTGTTACGCGTAATTCTCCGGTCTTTCGACCTAAAGCGGGAAGGCGTCCAGGTAAGCGTCAACGAGTTGCTTCAAACCGGATTAGATGCCGGCCAGAACCTGAAGCACAAGCTCGAGGAGGGGGGTTACATCGACACGATAAGGACCATCTTCACCCAGTACACGCAGGAGGACCAAGAAGACAAACTGAAGGGCGCACAAATCGGGAAAATGATTGAAGTGGTAAAGCGCCCGCAAGATGTGTTGGCGTCCGACTTTGAGGACATCACCCCAGGGATGGCTACGCTTTGGATTCGTAACGAGCACTATACCCCAAAGGAGTTGGCTCAAGCAGGAGAGATGGCACGTGCCATGCAGGAAGGGCGCTTTGCTTTAACGGGTGAGCCTGTCGTCATCAGATCGAGCGATGGCAAGGAACTTAATAATACCGTTATGCGCGGGTTTGGAAGGATTCGGTTGAAGGGCATCGAGCTTTATGGGAAGCCGGTTCGTATGCTCCTGGTGTTCGCAAGCGGCATCAGCCTTAACGCAAACACAGGCAAGCGTCGCACCGTCGCCAATCAGCTTTACTGCACTGCCGACACGAAAGATGCCAAAATTCTGGCCAAAGCTCAGGCTCCGGCTCTGCAGATGATAGGCAAATTCCTTAGCGGGTCGAGCCGTTTCCTCATCAGTCCCTTCCAGGGTGTTGCGCTCTCCGCCATCGGTTACGGAGAGGCGATTAACCGTGTTCGCCTCCTCGCAACAAAGTCAAAGTTCAAAGAACTCCGGTCCGGCAGCGTCATCGGCTGCGTGGCCTTGGCCTGCGAAGCATTCGGAGCAAAAGCCTATGCCAAGGTCGCACTATTGTTCGACGACAGTCAGCAAGAAAAGAAAGACGCATCTGACCTGCGTGAGGATGTTATTTCGCGCAAGGGCGGCAAGGGGGGCAAGTGTTCCGACCTTCCGGCGCAAACGCAGCTTTTGCGGGATGTCGTGGCATACATCACGGACGCACCCGACATCACCGTGAAAGGAGCGATGCGTTTCATTCAGGAGCGCTCAAAAATCTTCGCGATCGCCAAAGGGCGTCTCCTGGCCGATTCGGAGGTCATGCACGAGTTGGAGGCGCACTGCCAAACTACACGTGAGGTTGGCGCGGACGCATAAAGAGGCTTTACGCCGCGGCTGGAGTCGTTTGTCGCCATACAGGATTACGGCATGCCCATTTAGCCAAATTGTTGAAGCCCGGTGGATTGGCCACAGCCAAGGTTAGAGTCGTATCCCTGCGGGAGCCGGGAGCCCGCCACGGCAAAACGCTGTTCCATGTTGGGGACATGCTTCGCTGGTTGCACTCGCTGGCCGCGGAACAGAGCCGTGTCAGCTCGGGCTGAACCGCGGCAGAGCATGTTTTGCTGTCGGCCGACCAGATGGGAAGCGACCTGCCCGAAAACATGATCGACCGCTTGTCGCCTACTACAAAGGCATGCGGGCCAACAATCCCAGTCCAGACAAGCAGTTCATGCTGTGGTACCCACACGGGCAATTGCGGTCCGCCCGGCCGGACCATTGGTCTCCTCAGTAATGGATCTGTTGGCCCATGACATGCCGCCTGGGCCCATCCAGCGCTCCACCTCCCGTTGCCGCCGGGAGGACTGCAGGTCCTCTTTAGAGATGCGCATACAAGCTCATTATAGTGCTGCCCCAGGCCTGCTGGAAAAAAATAAGGCGTCACTCCGCCTTCAGGCCGGCGCCTGGCCTCCCGGCCCCGCAGCGGGAGACGCCGTGGGTGCAAGCTCCGCCCTTAGAAGCGTGCTCCGTGCGGAACCAGCCATGGCCCCCGTGAGGAACAGGATGCTCTGCCTTCTAAATCGCCGAAGCCCCACCCATCGTTGAACCGCCTTTCCGAAAGGCATCACGGCAAGTCAACTACCTCCTCATACGGCGCCGCGGCTGTGACAAAAAGCGTTGATTTTGAGGTTCCGAATTTCGGCAGTAGGATTATAATGAGCTATGCGTCCGAATTATGTCGTGGGATCAAGGGAGGAGAAAAACCGGCCCAAACCACTTCCCTGCCGTTTAAAAAGTTGGTTCCCTGAGCCGGATATTGCTCCGATACTGATAGGACCTCAAGTGGTGAACAGACCACGAGGGCCTCGTCTGGAATGGGTCGATTCCCATGATTACCATAACCTTCCCTTGGCCGCCATACCGGGGCATTGGGTCACATTCACAGTTCCCGCGCGCTATTTCCCCGATTATCCGAGCTGCCGGAGGAGGTGGAGACCCTGGAAGAGGTCGAAAGGCTGCACGCCTGGCTGGAGGACGTTTACCAGAACCGGAAGCAGATATCCCCCGAGCAAAACGAGCTCCTCAGGAAGCTGGCCGCCGCCGCCGCCACGGTGCTGAGGGACCGCGGCTTGGAAATTCAAAAGTTCTACGTGGCGGCGGCAGTCCGCTCCTACCTGGAGCCGGAAGCAAAGCAGGAAACCCCCTAAGCGGCCCGCCTGGGCCTGAGGGCTGGCCGCTCCCGCCGACCCCCGCGCGCTAAAACTGCCCTCCGCACGGGGACTTGACTATATTTAATGGCATCAAGACAATATCGCCCAACAAACAGCATGAAAAAGTTGACCGAAAATGTAATTGCAGATTTATGCACGGCCATGCGGGAAAAGGCTCGTATCCCAGACCTTTTAGGGGAGCAGCTGAGGCCGCTTAAGGGTGCATCACTGCCCGTCACTGTCATCAACCAGGAAACCGGAGAAGCCATAGTGCCGGCAGGAAGAAGGCTCACCTTCACCTTGCTCCGCAAGATTGCCTGGATCAGCAAGCACATTAGCTTTGACCCCGACCTACCCTTTCCGGAAAGGCAGCAGCTCCTGGATACGATCAGCGCATTCAACCGGCGCGTCGAGGAGCTTCAGGCCGCCAACATCCTCCTCGTCCAGGGCAATCCTCGTCCGCGCTGGTTCCAAACTGCCGCGGATCCATGCCGGATTGGAACGGCGCTGCGGCCGGGGGATGTGTTCAAGTTTGCCGGAACAACGCAATACCGGCTTTGCATTAGCCGCGGCAATGGTGGCTCGTGCTGGGAAACTTTCGGCGAGCTGGCCCCCTTCGATGTCGAGACCATTTTTAGGGTTCCCAAGCTTGACAACCACCCGACAGCCATCATCCCCTGCCAGAAGCGATATGCCTCCGCCCCGGCTGAAGATGAAGCAGGCTGCTGGTGGCCCAATAACCCGCCGATTGCCGTAATCGAAGAAGAGGCCAGGAAGCTAACAGAGGAGCAGATTCACCGTGAAGGGATCGCACAGAGACGGTTGCGGAAGCCTTGATGCCTCAGCCCGGTGACAAGCCCCTCCCAAATCCTTCCCATGAGCAATAACCGCCCTTTGACGCGCACTCAAATAGTGAGAGTTCTGGAGGAAAACAATCTATTCCTGCACCGGAATTACACAATTTCCGTTAAAAAGAAAAACATTTGCATCGATGACATCAAAATCCGGGCCCATTTGGCCAGGATAAACACCGTGATCAGGGCAGCCTTTTCTCCTGTGTCAACCACGGCCTTCCCTGGAGAGGGAGAATGGATGCTGGAAGTGTGGCGTCCCGATATAACGCCAGAGTTTAAAATGTATCTGCAAGCGATCGAGCTGGACAAGGCTATCCGCGAAGTGGCAGGAACCATTGGAAGCATCTGCTGGCCGAAAACCAGGCAGCGAGCCTTGCGGAAATTCTTAGATTTTACCAATGGTGTGCATGATGGCATCAAGGGCATGCAGGGATTAGAGTGCCTGAGGGCCGATGAGGCTACCATGGACGTTCCGTTGGAAATTGGCCAAGCGGCTCAATGGGCTAAAGACCATCCGGCGGCCATGCTTCAACTTGTACTGTTTGGACGGCCGTTCCGCGCCAGTTTTTCCCGCTGTTATTTGGCCTTTTTCCAATGGATGAACCATACCGGCAGTCTTGCCGAAACGCAAAGGCTTGTCAGAGAAATAGATCAAGTTGTAAAAGATAATCCAGAAAAACCAAGCTTCTACCCATTTCCCCCGGAACTCATCGTTGCAGCCGGAGCATTTCTCAACAAAGTGTCCTTAGATGTAGAGCAACTGGTCCGGGCGCATTTCGAACAAATTCCTGATTTATGCAAGATTCTCTTGGAGAACTATCCGTGCAAAGATTATAGCTGGTATAGCCCAAGAAAGCCCATTATTCCTTATTCCAGCCTGTTTTCGCGGAAGGTTCGCAGGGATATTGTATTGGCGCTTAAGCAATACAAGACTGCCGCCCAAGAAGCTGGCCGGAATGAAGCAGTCGAGAATCAAGCATTTGAAACGTTGCACGCCACACTGCAGCAAATCGCACAAGGGCACAAAGCCTGGATATATGACCAAGGCTTCAAGATAAATGACATCATATCTGATATTCTCCGTGAAGGATTGTCCAATGATAATTTCTTGAAGGAAATTTAGAGACCCAATCTGACACCGGCTCCCCAGTATGCGCATCACACCAGGCGAGGAAATCGCGGGAACGAGATCGGTCCTGGTACGGAACTTTCTGCGAGCACACAAGAATGGAGTCTTTACTCCCCGACAACTTTGCAAATTTCTGCGCATTTCAGCGTCGAAGGCGAACAGAATCCTTCAAGCGCTCACGCAGCGACATTGGGTTCGGAAAGAAAACTCCGGCTTCTTTGCGATCACTGACGAGGGGGTTCAGTTTGCCGCCGCCATCGCCCATCACGGACTTACCGCGCAGAAGGCCGAACAACTCGTGCAGGGTGTTTTGCAGAGGGTAAAAGAGGTCAACTCCAGTGAACGCTGGGCCTATCGGGTTGAGAAGGTTGAGCTGTTTGGCAGCTTCGCGGAGCGAACCAAAACGCTTTTTGGAGATGTCGATCTAATGATATCGCTGGCGCCCGCTTCCACGAACCCTTTAGAACACGCACGCAGAAGCTTTACCCATCCCAATGCCAAAATTGAGGTGCTGGACTACCTGAAGGGCAAAAACCTGGGGGTCAGCCTTGCCCTTCCCAAAACAAAGCCCCGGCTCAAGCGAGCCCGGTACCGGATTATCTATCCCGCCGACGGTAACCCGGTAGTGGATAAGGATTCAGCCCTACTTGCCTGGCTCCTTCGGGATTGTCCAACGTTTAAACCCTGCTGTTTTGGGGATGGCAGAACTGAAGCGGTGCAATTCGTTCTGGTCGGCGACGCCGGCGCTATCGGCATGTTTGGCGGGCTGGGACTGCCCGAGTTCCGGGCGCTCTTGGGGCCCTGCACGCAACTGAACTCTGTTCCGCTAAAATCGCTAAAAGGGCTGGTGCGTTCCTTGGTTAGTACCATGTCCTTAGCGGAGATCACTGATAGACAGGAATTGATGGATCGTGTTCGCTTCTTTGCCGGCAAAGATCTTGGCGCACGGGCTCCCGCCAGCTGCTATAGTGCCTACGAACCTCACGGGATAGAGAAGCTACTGGCAAGCCTGCGATAGGGCAGTGGTCCTCCGTGCGCCGGCTGCCGCTACTTAGCAGAAAGGCATTGACCGGATGCGCGGCAGCCGCCCGCCGATCCCTGCCAGAAAAACTCGGCCCGCCTTCGCGCGCTTTACCCCACGCCCGTGCGGAATAACGGGAGATGGGAAATTTGGGGGGCATCTGACAATTCTTTCGTGCGGAAGCACGGGAAATCCGTAGAATAAAACCGCATGTAAGAAGAACCGAAAGTCCCTGCCCAGCATTTCGGAATGTTGATGTCTGGCCAGGCGAGCGCAATTGTGGTCAGGCTGGAAGCGTTTGCACGGGAGCTGCCATAACGGCGGCCCAAGATGCGACCGATAACTTGAAGCCGGCCACGGCGGCTCCCGCCGCAGGGCCTTGAGCGCAACGCCAGCCTAACGGAGGATGGACGGAAGAGGTTTTAAGCCAGCCCATTACTCCGGCCTTCCTGCCTGGCGCCCCCGCTCTCAGCCAGGAGCAAGAAAAACTGCAGATACTTCATTGGTGCTGGCGGGAACAGGCGACATCCTTGTCCTCGACGACATCGGACGGGTCTCTAAAATCGGCAGCCCCTCCACCGCATTGATCAAAGCGGCCGAGCGCATCGGCGTCAAGCTCGGCGATTTGAACCTGCAGGAGCTTTCCGGAATGCTGCAGCGGCTCCTGGAAAATACCAGAAGGACTTTGACTCCTGCGTTAAAAAAGGACCAACGGGAGATCTTCCAGCATCACCCAGCCGGAGCCACGCGTCATGGTCTATGTCCGCACGGCCGATGATAACGACGCGCTTGCCTGGGTGGATGAGGAAGGGCGCACGGTGACCGAATCCCAGCACGAGATACTGCGCGCCGCCGCCTGCGAGCCAAGCCCCCCTGCCCTGCCTAAGCTGGCTAACCATCATGCTTTGGTGGCGCAAGCCGTCACCGGTATCCAAAAGGAACAAAGCACCGCGGGCGGGCAAACGTTTCAACATTGGAGGCACCACGCGCGACAAGCTCTACGACTTGACCCAAGGCACGGAAGGCAGCCGCGTGGAATATCTGGCCGTCAGCCCCACTGGCGCCTGCGAAACCATCCGCGTCAACCTCAAGCCGGGCAACGGCGCCAGGAAACTCGACTTCGATTTCGACTTCTCCACCCTGGCTGTCAAAAACCGGCACGCCCAGGGGAACGTCCTGACCAAGTATCCCGTCCAGAAGATCAGCCTGACCAAGCTGTAACCCTAGATTACAGCTTCACCAAGCTGTATCTTCGGGAAAAAGCCTCCGAGCCGCGGCCCAGGCACGATATTCTTAAAAAATCTGCCTCGATTACCTGCAACTTCGTCCCGCAAGTTTAAAATAGGGGTATGACCGTTCAAAAGCGCAAACGCATGCTCTTAAGTGGCATCAGCGGAATCGTGGCCAGCTTAGCCTGCTTCTGTGTCTGGCTAATGCTGACCAACTTTGGCTCCGAAATTTCGGGCTTCCCCCTCTGCCACTTTGTTTGGGTGGCCATGCTCCTTCTGTTCGTCTGTGGAAGTACCTCCCTGTATGGCTGGTTCCACAGCCGCAGGGGGCACTGATTTGGTGGCCAAACACGATTTCAAGATGAGCTTGGAACCCTTTTCCTTCAGGCTATTCGGGGTCAAACACAAAACCAGCATGAAGATGATTCCCGCCCCAAAGCATGTGGTTGTTTTCGGAGGCCAATACGGGAGTGAGGGAAAAGCCAGCGCCGCCGAATATTGGGCCAAGCAGCTAAAGCGTCAAGGCTGCAAGCTCTTTGTATTAGGAGAACACTCGCCAACTTCTGGGCACACAAGCAGCCGAGGCGCCACGAAGAACATCCCTGCCTCCTCCTTCTGGGCCGATGCCGTGATTCTCGGGCCAGATGCGGTGGTGGACAAGGATGTGCTGCTTCACGATTGGGAGACCGTCGGCAAACCTCCGCTCTACATCCACGAACACGCCGTCCTGCTACATCCCGAAACCAAGCCGGAGGAGGCTGATTTGGTGGCCCGAATCTCGTCGACCGGATCGGGATCAGGAGTCGCGCGCAAACGCAAGTTCATCGACCGGCAAGCGGACGCGGTGGTGAAGACCACTTCATTCCCCGCCGGCATCCAGTTGGTGGATGACATGCAGTTCCGAAGCCTGACGCATCTGATGTACCACAACGCGGCCATCTTCGAACTTTCCCAGGGCGCCATGCTGGACACGCATTTTGGACAATTTCCCTACGTCACCTCACGAACCACGCTCCCTCAAGCCGCAGTGGAACGAAACGACTTGTGGTGTCGAGAGGCTCAGTACGCCATTGCCGCGGCAGTGCATTGCTGCCATTGGGCCGGATTTCGGCATGGAATCACCAGCCATCCCTAGCAGGTAAAGACCGGAGAAAGTAGACATCCATTCGCAACATCTGGGTCCCAAAGGGTTTTCGGAGGCGTAAGGACGCCACGCACATGATCCAGGCCATCGCCGATTACACCGGCCAGCTTCTGAACTTTCAAGGCCCTTTCAGCCGCAACGGGCGAAGACTGGCCAATTCCTGGTACAAGATGACCGTTACTCCTCCGGACTGGAACAGGAATTGCTGGTACAGCGCAAGACCGATAGAACCTTAGAGTCCTCCAGAATCAAAGGAACCCTGCATAATATCCCTGCACAACCAGGCTATTCTGAACGCCTACTGCTCATATTCATCATGAAAAGCGCAGGAGGTCTGGCGCATGACGCTTACGTACGGCCTAGCTAGATCATCCAGAACAGCCGCAAGACAGCGGTGGCCAGAAAAATAGGATAATCTTCATGTTACAGATGGCTATGATTAAATGCCAAACAAAAAGCATGAAACGTTTTATCTTTGGTTACGATGAATGCACGGAAAGATTCTGGGAAAATGCGACCAGTATCGCTGATCTGGTGCGGAAGCTTAACGAGCGGGGCATGGAGGCACCAGACTGGATAGATCCCTGCACCACATGTGCCGACAGTCTTCCCCGTTCGCACTGACCTTGATTTCCCGAGCTGTGGAAGGAGGGATGAAGCTACTGGAACAAGTATTACCCAGCACCACAAAGGAAATTCTCGCTGCCGTAAAATCTAAGCCTCTATGCGTATAACCCCAGGTCCAAACTGTTCGGCGTCTCTGCTGTAAAGCTCCGTGATTTTCTGGCTGGCTGCGGCGCGGCCGAATGGGGAGCTGATGCAATTTTCAAGGTTCTTCATCCTCGCGCGGAGGCCGAGGTACTCCTGTAAGTCACGTTTCCCAAATGTCATCCAGGCTGGTCGGCCCTGGGATTTCTCGTGTGGCAGAAACTGCCTATCAGCCAAACCTGGCTTCCGCCCTCGACGGCGGGGCAAAGGAGGAATGCGTTTACTTCGAATATGGACGGCATAAGATTTCTGCTGGCATCAACGTAAGCAGTATCGAGTACCTGATTCCGGATTACATGAAGACGGCCACAGAGGAACAAAAGGCGACCTTCATCGGCATGCTCCGGAAAAAATACCCCGAAGCCACAAAAGCGATTGGCCCTCTGAGAATTTTTGCTTGCCGCGGCGCAACTTTCCTCTGGCGCAGATCGCGGAGCTGCTGCTGCATAAAGGAGCAAGCCTGGGGATACAGGACCAGGCGGGCAGGACCGTGCTCCAGGAGATAAGGAGCTGCCGCAATGACGCCAGCTTCGCCGACAGGATCGAAGAGCTGGCCAGGATACTGCAAAGTTCACCCAGCCAGCCTTCCCCCGAGGGAAGCTGAGGGTCGTCTGAGGCTATGGAAGAACCGTGCCGAACCACATGAAGAAGCCATTCGCAATCCTCTTTGGCACCATCGCCAAAGGTTATCAGGCGTGACCGAGATCATGAACCCCAATGTGGCCCGCGAAATCGCGCAGCAGAAAGCCGAGGCCAAAGCCGCCCCGCTCAACTATAATTAGAAATATGTCAGACCCGAACGTCAACTGAGCCGCTCCGCAAACTCCGGCCACAGCCAGCTCTCCATCGGAAGAACCTGCAAGGGGATTTGTCCCGCTGCACTACGTCCGCGAGAAGGCGAAGGTAAACATCTAACTGGAAGTAACAGGACGCAATGCCCCCAGGTATATCATCAAAGGCGCGGCGGCTGGCAAATCAGTCCGTCAGCGGAGGAACACATTGGAAGAGGCCAAGGCAGCGGTGGACGGAGTCTTTGAGGAAATCCTGGCAGTGCGGGACAACTCCACCCGCGACTTTGTCCTCGCGGCGGAAAAAGAAGTGTTTGTGTCCAAAATCGAATGGGTCACGAGGGAAGAACTGGCGAAGTATTACAAGTGCAGCGTCCGGACGATAACCAACCTCATGGGAGAGACGCTTCCGTACGTGAAAATCAAGAATCTGGTCCGGTTTAACAAGGCTGAATGCGACCGGGCCATGGAAAACGTAAAAGTCGCAGCCAAGTTTCCGAATGCCAGGCTGGGGTTCGTCAAAATCGGGAGCACTCACTCGTTCACCACCCCCTCCCGAGAAACCCAATATCGAGCGATGTTGGCTCCTTTAACAGTCAACCTGCGCCTTCATGGCGTTGGCCATCGACTCGAGATTCTAAAAAGGGGAAGTCACGTGGAAGTCTTGTTTCACCAAGACACTCCTCGCTTTCTTCAGTTGCCACATGGGCTTTGCATGACCTACACCGCGGATTTAGTCGAGCTTCCGCAGCAGAGTTCCGAAACTCCAACACCGTGAGGAAATTCTCATCAGCACCGGGGGTTGATTGGGGGCCTCGACCCTGCGCTTCACTTTGTAAACTGTTCCTCCTCCTTTTGGATACGTCCAAAGGTCGACGGTGGTCTGGGCCCGTTCACCTTGAGCATTGACCCAGTCCCAAACCTCGGTCCAGGCCTCGGCATGGGCCGGAGCCACGATGCGCGTTTGCCGCAGACGGATCGAGGCTCCCAGTCCGCTGGCGGACGCTGCCACCGCAGCTACTTCAACGAAGAGCGTCGATCCCGTGCTTGAGTCCCCGCGGCCAGGCGGGACCACCGTAAGGAATTTGGCGCTGATTGGCATATAATTAAGAGATCACTTTCATTTCTCGATAGGCCAAGAGGTAACCCTCCCAGAATCGCCGGACCTCGCAGCTCCTGGTGTCATGGCCGCAATTGACGCACTTATAGTGCCCAGGCGGGTATACCTCTTCCCACCCGGTGTGGCGACACCGGGGGCAAGGCATGAATTTGATGATTCTCCGGTCGCCAATCGCGCGGTCAATCTCCGCCGGCGAAAGCTCCTTCACTGAAAATGGGTCAGCATCGGGCATCCTTGGATACTCTCGCCCAGGCCGGCGCCTGTCAAGCCGGACCTGTGCGTCCCTCCGCCCGCGGTCGGCGCCTGGCCTTCCAGGTAATCACCCAAGGCCGTCATCCCGTAGCGGTAGGCCAAGCTGCCCCTGCCGCAGGGCTTCTCAGCGAGATGGAACGCTGGAAGGAGCCAGAGCCAAAGCCGGAGATCGACCAGATCATTGACAAGTTGAGGGGCTGCGGCATGCTTCGCGAAAACTCCAGCAGCGCCCAGCGCCAGCTCGTGCAGCGGGAGTACTGCCCTCTAAATCGCCGGAGACCCACCTTCTTCGCTTTGCACTATAATGGTTGAATGACTGAAGCTCGACGATGAAGTTTTATCAGAACTAAACATGAAACCCTTACCAAATCCTTCTTTTATCAATCGCCCAGACAACCGAGGTCAGTGGACGCAAGAGGACGGCTTGGAGATACTGTGTGACCCATGTACTGTTGGTCCGGGGCCTTACCCTGCTGTCATCTCGGATGACGAATACGTGCAGGTCTCCCTCCGAATGATCAAAGAGGTGGGATCGGAGCAGTTCCTCGTTAACATGCAGTTGCTGGCCAAGCAGCACTGCCAGGCGATCGATACAATGCCAGAAGGACGGGATGTGGCGGTGTCGAATACGAACATCGTGGCTACGGGAATTGGGCCATATCCTCAGCTGATATCTGCCGAACAATGGATACGCTGGGCGGCCGAAGAAATCCGCAAAGGTGGTCCAGCCCGGTTCATGAAGAATTTCGTCAAAGAGTTCAAGGCGACTATGAAAGGTTGCACGACTTCACCGCAGATGGGCGCGCTCCTTTCCGCATTACAAAGGTCCGACTGAGACGCGATTTGAACTTCATCTCGACCGACTGGATATCAAGCCATATTAAAAACCATGAATGTAAATCCCATCTTCATCGCAGGTGCCGTGATCGACTCTGTCAAAGTGCTCCGCATGGCGGCCACCGTCGCCAAAACAAAGAAGCAACGCCAGGCCATCGAGCAAGCGAGCCAGGGACTTCTGGGTCTGGCCTTAAGCGTGCATGACCGCAAGTTCTACACAGCCCAACTCCAGAGGAGGGTCAG
>Ga0187860_1001183_pt1 | contig 23654 bp, 19 predicted proteins | sample June2016WEW_10_4_FD_132981 | JGI IMG/M metagenome (GOLD analysis project Ga0187860, IMG submission 132981) | Peatland microbial communities from SPRUCE experiment site at the Marcell Experimental Forest, Minnesota, USA - June2016WEW_10_40 | ecosystem: Environmental > Terrestrial > Soil >...
AACCGGACAGCCTCGCGATACCACCCCCGCCCATGTCGCCGCTCAGTTGAACCGGCTGCCGGTTGCAAGGGAGATAGCATCCGAGGATTGCTTCTCGTGGGTCATGGCCCATGCCTGGTCGCGGTTCCGCCGTGCCGGGAGGGAAGCGCCGCTGGACGCCGAGGAGAGGGGCGTGGCGCAAGACAAAGAAGTTCCCGGCACCGCCCGCGGCTACGACCCCGTGCTGTGGGCGGTCGAACGCCTGGGCCCGGCAGTAAAGCCGGTCACCGCCCAGGAATTGCTACTGCGGGTGCGATTGCGTTTGCGCCCGCGCGCGACGCTGTCGCGGTGGCTGGCCGAGGTGGAAGCGGCCGGGTGCGCGGAGAAAACGCCGCGAGAATCCGCTGCGAAGATTGCCGAGGCGCGTGATCTCCTTCCCCAGACCGGCCGGGATCCCGCGGCGGCCCGGCAGTGCCTTGATTTGCTCAAAGGGCTCCACTGCGATCGGTGAATGTTGATCGTGGGCCAATCCCCGCGGCTCAATGCGCCCCCTGTTTCAGTTCCTTCTCGATCTTTTCAACCTTGGGACGGATCACCGCGAAGCAGTAAGGCTGGCTGGGATTGTTGTTGTAATAATTCTGGTGATAGCCTTCGGCCTTGTAGAACTTTTTCAACGGGACAATCTGGGTCACGATGGGGCTCGTGAATTTCTTCTGCGCCCCGGCCTTCGATCTTTCGGCCGCCGCCTTTTGCGTTTCGTCACGGTATAGAATGATGGAGCGATATTGCGCACCCTCGTCAGCGCCCTGGCGGTTCAGCGTCGTGGGGTCGTGCGCGTCCCAGAACCAGTCCAGCAGTTTTTCGTAGGAGATGACCTTGGGATCGAATTCAATCCGCGTGACTTCGGCATGGCCGGTGGTCTCGGTGCAGACCTGTTCATAGGTCGGGTTTTCCGTGTGGCCTCCGGCGTAACCGCTCGTGATGGAGATCACGCCGGGGATGCGTTGAAACTCCGCTTCCATGCACCAGAAGCACCCTCCGCCCAAAAAGGCGAATTCCGTTTGGTTTGTATTCATAGTTTGAGCCCATGCCGCGCCGGCCGTGCCGATCAGCACGATCCATGGCAGCAGCAAGCCGCCTGCGCTCTTTTTCTGTTTCCCCGGCATTTCCATCCCCGTCATTTTGTTTCTGCGACGACAGCTTTGGCGTCCGTGACGACTGTGGCTGCGTCTTCCGGCGGCACGCCGCCGCCTTGCAAGGTTTTCCGCATCGCGTCTAAAACCGTTTGTTGCTGTGTCTGCGAGAGGTGCGAGCTGTTGAAGAGGGCGTGGAGACACTGCGCGAGCTTTTTCAACTGGTCGTCGGAAAAGTGCCTTCCGGACAGCGCGGCCGCCAGATCGCCGGCGAGCAGGGTGACGGACTTCTCCGACGCGTGCGCGCCTTGTGCCGCCGCGGCCAAATCATTGATTGAAGGTTGCTTCCTGCCGGGATCGATTTCGAGGCTCGCGAGGTCTGCCTGCAAACTCGCGATATTCTGCAGCGTGGCGGCGAGGACCGGATCGGGTTGAGCCGGCGCGGGGCTGGGTCGCGGGGCCGATCCCGGCGCCGACAATCCCTGGCGCGCATTGTTTTGGTCTCTCAAGGCTTCCGCCCGCTTGAGAACCTGCAGATCCACGGCCTGGCCAAACGAGATGACGGTGACGAAAACAACGACAAGAAAAGCCGCAAGCGTTTTCATGGGCGCAGGTTTGGTTGCAGTCAAACTGCGATGCAATGGGCAGGATGTCAACGGCCCGGTTCAGCCTGCGTCGCCAGCAAAGGGCTGGTCTTGGGGAGCAACGAAATATAGTCCAGCAGGATGCGTTCGGATTCATCCAGGTCGGGATCCACGGCCGGCGGCTTTATTTCGTCGGGGTCGAGCGAGTCCAGACTTTCGGGCTCCGGAACCTGGCTGATCGAGGCTGAGTTGGTTCCGATGGCCACGGAGGAACCGGGCAGGCTTCTCGATGCCAGGAGGTTCGTCCACTGTTCCGGGGCCGGCAGCCCGGGCAGGAGCGCCTGTTTCAGTGTGATGTTGTAAACCTTTTCATCCGGCTCCTTGCGCGACAGGAGCTCCTTGTTCCGCGCCTTCTGCCTGGCTTCTTCCTCCCGTCTCTGCCGGAGCTCTTCCGCTTCGTTCAACGAAACCGTTTTGTCCGCCTCCCGCTTCCGGTACTGCTCGATGTCGTCCCGGATGTAGGCGAAATCCTGGTTTGTTGCGATCCGCTCCGTGGAACGGCGCAGCAGTTGGGACAAATAAGGCTGAACCAGGTTGAGCTTCTCATACCTCGCGCTGGGAATCGTGTCCCAATCCAGCGGGTTCTCGAGCGAACTCTCGCCCAGGTCCTTCCAATAATTCCGCTCCGACGGCAGCACCATGTCCGGCATGACCCCCTTCAACTGGGTCGAAGCGCCACTTGCCCGGTAGAACTTCCGGATCGTGATCTTGAGCGCGCCCGGATCGTTCGTGTCGGACCTGTCCAGCCGCATGACCGAGCGGAGCGGATCCAGGTTTTGCACCGTGCCTTTCCCGAAGGTGGACGCGTCGCCGACGATCAATGCGCGGCCATAATCCTGCAATGCCCCGGCGACGATCTCGGAGGCGGAAGCGCTGAACCGGCTGGTCAGCAGGATGAGCGGCCCGTCAAAGGCCACCGACGAGTCGGTACCCTCCTCCACCCGGACCGATCCATCCGGCCCGCGCACCTGGACGACCGGCCCGTCCTTGATAAACAGTCCGGTCAGCTTGATCGCTTCTTCCAGCGAGCCCCCGCCATTGCGTCGCAGATCCAGAATGACTCCGCTGACGTTTTCGCTCTTGAACTTGGTCAGCAACCGAGCCACGTCGTCCGAGGCGAACTGGCCCGGGGCGTCGCTGCCGGCCGCGGCGCCGTTCAATTCCATCGGCGCGTAAAAGGAGGGCAGATCGATCACGCCCAAACGCGCGGGCCGGCCTTTTCCTCCGTCAAACTCGATGATTTTACCCTTGGCCGCCTTGTCTTCCAGGGCGATTTCGTCGCGGATCAGGCTCACCACTTTGCGGACCAAAGAATCGCCGGCGGGCAGGATCGTCAGCCGGACCTCGGTGCCTTTGGGTCCGCGAATCATCTGCACGACCTTGCTCAAGCTCATGTCCACAATGTCAACGGGCGGTTGATCCCCCTGTGCGACCGCCACAATGCGATCTCCCTCCTTGATCTTCTTGCTCTTGGCCGCGGGTCCGGGCAGCAGCCGCTGAATCTTGCTGTAGCCGTCCTGATCCGATGTCAATTCGGCGCCGATGCCGAACAGTTGGAGGTTCATGTCCATGGAAAACTGCTCCCGCTCCTGGCGGTTCATGTAATCGGAATGCGGGTCATAGACATGGGCCAGCGCCGTGAGGTAGGTGCCCATCACGTCCTCATGATCCCAATCGGTGAACATGCGGACACTCCTCTGGTAACGGTGGGTCAGTGTATCGACAATCTGCTGCTGGATGCTCTTGCCGGTTCCGGCCTTGTCCTGGGCCGCGGCCGTCTTTTTCGAGTCCTCCAGGCCCAGTTTTTCCTGCAGATAATCGTAGCGCAACCGCTGACGCCACAGTCGCCTGGCTTCATCCATGTTTTGCGGATACGGAGCATCTTTGCGGCTTGTGGCGATCCGCTCGTCGGTGTTGAACTCGAACTTCTCATGCGCCAGAAGGTCGTCCATGTAACTCACCCGCTGTTTCAGGCGCTGCACAAACCGTGAAAAAATGATGAAGGCCGGGGACGTGTCCGCCACCCCATCCCGCGTGAGGGTCAGGCGGTTCAGATTGGTCCGGTACGTCTCGAAGTCATCGAGGTCGGATTGCAGAAAATGCAGGTGCTGAGGATCCAGAAACTCCAGGTATCGATCCAGAAACTCGCTCGAGATCGTGCTGTCAAACGGATGATGCGAATAATGCAACCGCTCCAGCAGATGCGCGGTCCAGAACGCCACCCGCCCGTCATCCGGACCGGGACTTATGGCGGGTCCGTCGCCGGGCTGGCTGGAAAGCGATGCGGCATCCTTGTCGGAAGCCGTAGTCGCGGCGGCGGCGGCGTTCGGCCACGGCAACAGCAGCCGCAGACACAAGGTCGCCGACGTCAATGTGATTCCACGATATCGGGTCATCTTCTTTAAAATCGCTAGGACAATAGCACAATTTAGACGGATTGCAGCAATATCCGTTCACAATATCCGTTCACCGCTTCCTTTTTCCCTTGAAAATCGTCAACAGCGCCGGCCCGCGGCGCTCGACTTCCGGCGCCGACTGATTATTTTGTTCCCATGGCGGAAACGGTGACGCCTGAAGTGGCGCCTGATATTGCCCGGGAAAAGCGGGAGAAGCCGAAGTCCGGTCTGGAGCCGGGGTATCGGGTCATTTGCTGGAACGACCCGGTCAATTTCATGGATTACGTAACGCATGTATTCCAGGTGGTCTTTGGCTGGCCGCGCCGGAAGGCGGAGGTTCACATGTTGCAGGTGCATGAGCAGGGCAAAAGCGTGCTGGTCCGCGAAAGCCTCGAGAAAGCCGAACATTACGTGCACCAGCTCCAGAAATACAGCCTCCACGCCACCATGGAGCGCGACGAGTGAAGCTCCTCAAGAAACACGGGGATGCATTCACGTTCCGCCTGCCGGCCCGGGAAAAGCCCATGCTGCTCGCGGTGCTGGACCGGTATCCGGTTGTTCCTGCCGCCCACCCTTTCCTGGGCAACTCCGCCCCCGGCACCGGAGCGGATCAGCGGCTGCTGGATGAAGCCCTGGCCGAGCAACGGCAGGAAAACAAGCGCCGCCTGAAGACCCTGCTCAAGGACGAGCGGCGCATGAAGCGAACCGGGACTGGCTTCCATTGGGTGCTGACCGCCGCGGACATCGAATGGCTGCTGCAGGTGCTCAATGACATTCGCATCGGGAGCTGGATTCATCTGGGATCGCCGGACCAGGATCCCTGGAATATCGAACTCAGCGAGGCCACCGTGCCCCATGCGTGGTCGATGGAACTGGCCGGTTTTTTCGAGGCGGCCTTGCTCGAGGCCCTGAAATCAGACGTCGCGGGCTGAACCCCGGCACATTTTCATGTCCATCACGGTGCTAGACCGGAGGCTGGCGTTTCCCGACCCGCGCTCGGCGAATCGGGACGGTTGTGTTGCCATCGGCGGCGAGCTCTCCGTGCCCCGGTTGCTCCTGGCGTATCGGCGCGGCATTTTTCCGTGGACTGTCCATCCCATCACGTGGTGGTCCCCGGATCCACGCGCCATCCTGGACTGGGACCGGTTGCGGACGCCGCGAAGCCTCGCCAGAATCGTGCGCAGGGAGACGTTTCGAATCACGACAAACCGCGCCTTCACCCGGGTCATCAAAGCCTGTGCGGCGCCGGCGCCGGGCCGGCGGGAGACGTGGATCAGCGCGGAATTCATCGAGGCCTACACGCGCCTGCACCGGCAAGGCCACGCGCACAGCCTCGAATGCTGGCTGGGCGACGAATTGGCCGGGGGCATCTACGGCGTGGCCATCGGAGGCCTGTTCGCCGGAGAATCGATGTTTCACCGCGCCAGCAATGCCTCCAAAGTCGCCCTGTGGCACCTCATGGAACACCTCCGAACGCGGGGGTTCGTCCTGTTCGACATTCAAATGCTGACGCCCGTCACGCGGCAGGTCGGCGGGATCGAAATTCCACGGGACGAGTACCTCCGGCGTCTGGTCCGGGCCGTTGACTGCCCGTGCACGTTTTGAAGCCCCGCAGCCGCCGGAGCGCGGACAGCGCTGTCCGCGCGAACCCCGGGCTGGCTCCCATTCGCCCGATGGATGCCCTCGACCTAAAACGAAAACGGGCCGGTCCTGAGTATTGACACAACATGACTTTCGGGTGTTTTCGAGGTGAACTTGTGTCAAGACTCAGGGCCGATCCGTATGCGCGAATGGATCCTGCAAATACTGCGGGACTTTATAATTGTTGCGCGGGCGGGGATCGCTACTCTATAACCCACTCAGGATATGAAAAAAGTTGCCATCGGTTGTGGTGTGGTCGCGTTGCTGGTCGTGCTGATGGCGATCGTCATCGGAGTCTCGGCGGCCGGCAGTTACAATCATCTCGTCAAACTCTCGCAGGGCGTGGACAACCATTGGGCCCAGGTGCAGAATGTCTATCAACGCCGGGCCGATCTGGTTCCAAATCTGGTGGCGACGGTCGCCGGCGCCGCCAACTTCGAAAAATCCACGCTGACGGAAATTACGCAGGCCAGGGCGTCGGTGGGGCAGGTGAAAATCGATCCCAACACGGCGCCGAACGATCCGGCCAAGCTGGCGGAATTCGACCGGGCCCAGGGCCAGCTTTCTTCCGCATTGTCCCGATTGCTGGTCGTCGTCGAACGGTATCCGGATCTGAAGGCCACCGCCAATTTCCGCGACCTGCAGGCGCAATTGGAGGGAACTGAAAACCGCATCGCCGTCGAGCGGCGCGATTTCAACGATGCAGTCATGGAGTACGACACCGCCGTGAAGTCATTTCCCGCCGTGTTCTACGCAGGCGCGTTCGGCTTCCATGAGAAGCCCTATTTCTCCGCGACGCCGGGATCGGAAACGCCGCCCAAAGTCCAGTTCAACTTCGGCGGCTCCAATCCCGCACCATCCAAACCCTGACCGGTGAAACGCCTTTGGGCCACCTTGGTCTTTGTTGTCTGCGTCCCCGTGTTGGGGGCCGAAGTAATCCCCCCGGCGCCTGCGCACTATTTCAACGATTACGCGGGCGTCGTTTCCTCCGGAACAGCCACGCAACTGGACAACACCCTCGAGAATTTCGAACGCGAGTCTTCCGATCAGATTATCGTCGCTGTTTTCCCCCGGATGCAGTCGGACTCGTCGGTGGAGGATTACACCGTTCGCGTGGCGCGGGCGTGGAAGGTCGGGCAAAAGGACAGGGACAACGGGGTCGTGTTGTTTGTGTTTGTCGGAGAACACAAGGTGTTCATCCAGGTCGGCTACGGCCTCGAGGGCGCGTTGCCCGATGCGCTCTGCAAACGAATCATCGACGAGCAAATCACGCCCCGGTTCAAGGCCGGCGACTTTGAGGGAGGTTTGGCGGCCGGCGTTCAGGGGATCATTGCAGCCGTCAAAGGCGAGTATCAAGGAACGGGGCAAACGGTCGCGGGTGGCCGCGGACGGTCAATGGATTCGGGCGGCTCCGCGGAGGTGCTCGGTCCCATTCTCTGCATTGGCTTCATCGCGCTGGTTTTCTTCATTTTTCTCTCAAAGCAAAACGGCCGGATCTACGGCAGCGGAGGATGGATCAGCACCGGCGGCGGCTGGGGCGGCGGTGGATTCTCGGGAGGCGGCGGCGGTGGGTTCTCGGGAGGCGGGGGCAGTTTCGGCGGCGGCGGAGCCGGAGGGGGATGGTAGCCATGCGCGCGCGACATTTTTTGAATCAAATCGGCCACGACGACGTCGTCGCGGCGATCCGCGCAGCCGAGCAGCACACTTCCGGCCAGATCCGTGTTTTCATCAGCCACAAGCCGGTGGAGAATCCGGTCGCCGCGGCGCAGGCGGCGTTCATGCGCCTGGGCATGGGGAAAACCCGGGACCGCAACGCCGTGCTGATCTTCCTGGCTCCGCGAACCCACAAATTCGCGGTGATCGGCGACGCGGGCGTCCATGAAAAATGCGGCGACGCTTTCTGGACGGAACTTGCCAAAGCCATGACCGAACACTTCCGCAAATCCGAGTTCACGCGCGGCATCCTCCACGGCGTCCAGACGGCCGGCGAGTTGCTGGCGCGACATTTTCCGCGGCGACCGGACGATCGGAACGAACTGCCCGGCAACATCGCCCACGACTGAGGGCGATGCGGGGTGGCGACGTCTCGTCCTCAGGATCCCTTGAGTTGTGGTGCCAGTTCACTGGCGACGAGCCGTCGCCACCCTGCATGAATCGCCTGCGCGGATCGATTTCCTTCACTTTTTTCTCGCCAAAGGCTCGCGCCACGGGCAAACAGTGCGTTTCTGTCTGAATCATGATCGAGCAAATCGTCATTCTGGATTTCGGATCGCAATACACCCAGGTCATTGCGCGGCGCATCCGCGAGTGCAATGTCTATTCGGTGATCCTGCGCTACAACACGCCCGCGAAGAAAATCGCCGCGCTCAAACCCAGTGGCATCATCCTTTCCGGCGGGCCGGCCAGTGTGTACGCCAAAAAGGCGCCTCTGCCGGACAAGGCGGTGTTCGGTCTGGGCGTCCCGGTGCTGGGCATCTGCTACGGACTCCAGGTCCTCGCCCAATTCCTCGGCGGCAAGGTCGAGTCGGGCCAGAAACGTGAATTTGGAAAGGGAACGCTCAAAGTCCGAGACAGCTTCTGCCCGCTCTTTGCCAACCTGCCGGAACGGTTGCAGGTTTGGAACTCGCACGGCGACAAGCTGACGAAGCTGCCGACGGGCTTTAAATCGGTCGCCGTGACGGAAAACTCGGATTACGCCGGCATCGAGAATCGCGCGCGGAAAATGTTCGGGCTCCAGTTTCATCCCGAGGTGGCGCACACGCCGCGGGGCCGCGAGATCCTCGCCAATTTCGTCCACAACATCTGCGGCTGCGGCAAGAACTGGACGATGCACGCCTACATCGACCAGGCCGTTCGGGAAATCCGCGCGCAAGTGGGCCAGGACCACGTGATCCTGGGCCTGAGCGGCGGGGTGGATTCGAGTGTCGCGGCCGCCTTGATTCACAAGGCCGTCGGGGACCAACTGACCTGCATTTTCGTGAATAACGGCCTGCTGCGCGGGCGGGAAGCCGAGGTGGTGCGCCGCGTCTTCGGCAACCATTTCAAAATCAAACTGCAGTACGAGAACGCCTCAAAACTGTTCCTGCGCCGGCTCAAAGGGGTGACCGAGCCGGAGCGCAAGCGCAAAATCATCGGCAAAACGTTCATCAAGGTGTTCGAAGCCGGCACCCGGCGCGCCGGCAAGGCGAAGTTTCTCGCCCAGGGCACGCTTTACCCGGACGTGATCGAATCGATGCCGATCGCCGGGAATCCGGCGGCGATGATCAAAAGCCATCACAACGTCGGCGGCCTGCCGAAGCGGATGAGGTTCCAGTTGGTGGAGCCTCTGAAGTGCCTGTTCAAGGACGAGGTCCGCGCCCTCGGACTCGAACTGGGTCTGCCGCGGGAAATTGTTCTGCGCCAGCCGTTCCCCGGCCCGGGACTGGCCGTGCGCATCCTGGGCGAAGTCACGCCGCTGCGCCTGGAAATTCTCCGCAACGCCGACAGCATCGTTGTCGGGGAAATGAAGAGCAGTGGATGGTATTACAAGATCTGGCAAAGCTTTGCGGTGCTGCTGCCGGTGCGCAGCGTCGGCGTCATGGGAGACGAGCGCACCTACGATTACACGATTGCGGTTCGCGCCGTGGAATCGCAGGACGGCATGACCGCCGACTGGGTTAAACTGCCGTATGATTTGCTCGAAAAGGTGGCCAACCGCATCGTCAATGAGGTCAAGGGCGTCAATCGATGCGTTTTCGACATCACCAGCAAGCCCCCGGGCACGATCGAGTGGGAGTGAGGGGCGGGAACGGCTCGTCCCCAGGCAGATTGCAGAAACTCCGGAGAACTGGCGACGAACCGTCGCCGCCCCGATCGGTGGGCGGGGCGAGCCGAAATCCGAGCGGTTCATCCGACCCGCGGCACGCCGGGAGTCTGCCCTGCCAAACTGTAACACTACGCACTTTTTGGTATTGAACACGGACGCATCGAAATCTAGCATCCGCTCTCACATGCAATTTCCCAGGACGTTGTTTGGGTGTGCCGGGGCGGTGTTGGCCTCCCGACGAGTGCCGCGATTTGCGTTCTGAGCCTTCCACCCTATCGACTATGATCAGATTCCAAGCAATCCGACTCACCCTGTTTGCGGCTGTGGCGGCGTTCATGTGTTCGGGGGCGCTGCGAGTGCTGGCCGGCGAGGACGAACCGCGCAGGCCGTTTGCGCAATGGGCCGATTTGCCGGATTCGGGGCAATTGCTGTTCGGCACATTTTACGAGCAGTCCGAGGCCTATCACGTGTGGCAGCAGGGCAATTACCGCGCTGTCGCCAACACCCGGGTGGGCGGCGAGAATTATGGCATCGATGTCCGGCAGGGTTATTTCACCCTGGATTACGGCATCACCACCAACTGGGCGGCGGACCTGAACATCGGCGCAACAACCGTGGGATGGCGCCCCTTTGACAACGGGGACATTGGCAAGACCACCGGCATCATGGACTCGACCCTGGGCGTTCGATACCAGATTTTCAACGAAGCCGACGCGGATTCACCCTGGATTCCCACGTTGACGTTCCGGGCCGGCGCGGTTGTGCCGGGTGAGTACGACCGGCACGTCGGGTTCGCCCCCGGCAACCATGGAGTCGCGATCGAACCCTCCATCCTCTTCCGGAAACACGTCGGTTGGGAGGGCTTTGGCATCTGGGGCGATATCCTGTACCGCTGGGAACACACCATCGGTGCCGATCAATACATTGCCGCCGTGGGATTGTTCCAGCAGATCAAGGGCTGGGAACTGGATGTTGGCTACCGGCATCTGCAAACCATTTCCGGCGAAGACATCGTCCTGGGGCCTCCGACCGGTCCGGGCACCTACAACAGCGTCAGCAACCCGAATTGGTATCCCACCGACGTGCGGGAGATCAGTGATTCCATCGACGCGGGCTTCAGTTACACCACGGCCCGGCGGCATATCCGATACGGATTTCACTCCCGTAAGACTTTTGACGGGAGCAACACCGACTCGGCTCTCTGGCTGGGGGCCTATATCGACATCCCGTTCAACATTGCAAAGTCCAGGTAGTTTCCAATCAGCCTTCGTTTTCGCAGCCGCAAATGTGAAACGGCGGGAATCGCCTAATCCGCCAATGCACGTTGGCGGCTTGCAGGGCCGCGGTCCGGAAAGCGGGTCTGCGACCCGCAGCAGGGTTGGAAATGAATGGCGCGCAGGAGGATTCCAGAGTGCATGGATTTTCAGACGTTGCTGCGGCTCACAGAGCCGCGGTCCGGAGAGCGGGTCTGCGACCCGCAGCGGGGTTGGAAATACACGGCGTGTTGAAGAGTTTCCCGGAGGTTGGATTTTTCCAGGGTTCCTGCGGCTCACAGAGCCGCGCGCCGAGAGCTTGCCCAGGATCCACGGGTCACGAGTGGGTCTGCACCGCATGGCCGGACAACCCCGCGAGTCGTCCCCACCCTGCCGTCACTTGACGGGGCGGGCGATGGCTGCGACCCTTCTCATGCTTGACGCAGAATCTGGCAGCAAGAGCGGCAGGCGATTTGTTTGCTAAAACACTGGAGACTCCCGCCGTGCAGAGCCTGGCCCGGCGTCTGGAGGCGGGGGGTGTCGTGTCTCTCAACGGAATCTGCGCAGGCGCCCAGCCGTTTCTCGCCGTCTGCCTGCACCGGGCTTTTCCACGGCGCCCCCTGATCTGCGTCACGCCCGGCCTGAAGGCGCAGGAGATTTTCCATCAGGACATCGAAACGTGGCTCGAACAGGTGCGCAGTGCGAAGGACGAGGAACAGACCCAACCACGCTCTGCCTCCCATCCCGCATCTCGTCCTCTGTTTTATCCCGAATGGGAAATGCTCCCTCACGAAAGCCGGCTGCCGCATGTGGATGTGATCAGCGAACGCCTCGAGACGCTTATTGCGCTGTCCGCTCTTTCCATCGGCGATCCCCCGGTCTTCCGTGACACTGCGGGGAAGGGGCAACCGTCAGTTCTGGTGGTTACGACCGTCACGGCGCTGTTGCAACGCACTTTTTGCCCCGCGGACCTCCGCAGTCACACGCGGACCCTCCAGGCAGGCGACAAACTCGATCCTCTCGATCTGACGGAGTGGCTGGAGGAACAGGGTTACGAACCCGAAGCGCAGGTCACGCAAAAGGGTGAATTCGCCTGGCGCGGAGGGATTCTCGATGTATTCCCGCTGACGGAACCCTGGCCGGTCCGCCTGGAATTCTTTGGCGATGAACTGGAATCCCTCCGTGACTTCGACCCGCTTACTCAGATTTCCCGGGAACAAATCGCGCGGGTCACGCTCCCGCCCGGTGGGGAACTGGGCATTCTGAAAGGCAGAAGACAGAAGGCGCAGGCGGCCGACGCGGCTGAAGCCGGATTGGCCACCCTGTTCGATTACCTGCCGCAGGAAGCCATTTTCATCCTATGCGAACCCGGGCTGCTGAGCGAACACGCGGACGAATACGCGCGGCAGGTTCCCGTCGGCGACCCCTTCCTCATCTCGTGGGAAGCATTTCAGGGGCATCTGCGGCAGAGGCGGATGACCGTCTGCTGCCTGGCTGAAACCGAGCCTGAAATCGCGTCGATGGGAAGTCCCAATCCCCCATCCGGGATCTCTAATCCGCAATTTCAATCCCTGGATGCTCATCGCCCGCTGACGGATCGCGCGCCGGAACGGCAGGTGGCCGATGCACAACGCCGCGAATTCCTCCATCAACTCCACCGGTGGCTCCGCCAGGATTATGCCGTCCATGTCTTCTGCAACAATGAAGGCGAACGAAAGCGGTTCCAGGAAATATGGCGCGAACATGGGTTGGAAGATCCAGCGTCCGAAGTTCAAAGTCCAAAGTCCAAGGTCCAAGGTCCAAGGTCCAGGGTCCGGGATCCGGAGTCCGAGGCCCCGGGTGCGGAGCCCGAGGTCGGCGCATCACTCCGGGCGCCGGGCGCCGGACTTTGGACCCATCTCGGCTCGCTGGCCCGGGGGTTTATTTGCGACGAAGCCAGGGCCATCGTTGTCACCGACGCGGAAATATTCGGCCGATACAAGGTTCAACGGCCGCGCCGGCTGAAATCGGTCCACGCGCAAACCGCGCGCTCGGCGCTGGACATCGACTTTACGGATTTCGAGGAAGGGGATCTGGTCGTTCATGTGCAGCACGGCGTTGGCCGTTATCTGGGATTGAAAACTCTCCCCACGCGAACCGCGTCGTCCACCGGTCGATCCGAAGAATGCCTCGTCATTGAATTTGCATCCGGCGAACCAAGCCAGCCGCCGCCGAAACTGTACGTGCCCGTCACCGAAGCGCATCTGGTCGGAAAGTATGTGGGGGCGGGCAAGGCGCGCCCGCCTCTCAACACGCTGGGGGGAACCCGCTGGATCCGGGCGAAGGAGCAGGCGGAGCGCGCCGTGCGCGATATCGCCGCCGAACTGCTTTCCATCCAGGCCGCGCGCGAATCGCAACCGGGACATCCTTTTGCGCCGGACACGCCCTGGCAAGGCGAATTCGAAAGCGCGTTCATCTTCGAGGAGACCCCGGATCAGGCCCGGGCCATCCAGGAGACCAAGTCGGACATGGAACGGCCCAAGCCGATGGACCGGCTGATCTGCGGCGACGTCGGCTTCGGCAAGACGGAGGTGGCGATTCGCGCGGCGTTCAAGGCGGTGATGGGGGGGCGGCAGGTGGCCGTTCTGGTGCCCACGACGGTGCTGGCGCAGCAGCATTTCAACACCTTCCGCGAGCGGATGGCCGATTATCCGATCCGCGTGGAATTGCTTTCCCGCTTCCGCACCCGACGGGAGCAGGAGCGCGTGGTCAGGGATCTCGTCGCCGGCTCGGTGGACATCGTGATCGGGACCCACCGTTTGCTCCAGGCCGACATTGCATTCAAGGAGCTGGGATTGGTGGTCATCGATGAGGAACAGCGGTTTGGCGTGATGCACAAGGAGAAGTTCAAAACGCTTCGCAAGCTGGTGGACGTGCTCACGCTCAGCGCCACGCCGATTCCGCGCACCCTCTACCTTGCGCTCACCGGCGCGCGGGACATGAGCACCATCCAAAGCCCGCCGCACGACCGGTTGCCGGTTGAAACCCTCGTGGTCCCGTACGACGAGCGGATCATCCGGGACGCGATTCAGCGGGAATTAAACCGCGGCGGCCAGGCGTTCTTCCTGCACAACCGGGTGACGACGATACACGCCGTCGGGCAAAAGCTCGGCATTCTCCTGCCGCACGCGCGCATTGTCGTCGGACACGGCCAGATGCACAGCGACGAACTCGAGGAAGTCATGACCCGGTTCGTCAACGGCGAGGCCGACGTGCTGCTCTCGACCACCATTATCGAGAGCGGCCTCGATATTCCGAACGCCAACACGATCATCATCGACCGCGCGGATCGTTTCGGCTTGAGCGATCTTTACCAGTTGCGGGGCCGGGTCGGACGATACAAACATCAGGCTTACGCCTACCTGCTGCTGCCGCGCCACGCCGGGCTGCTGGCGGACGTCCGCCGGCGCCTCGGCGCCATCAAACAATTCTCAACGCTCGGCAGCGGGTTCAAAATCGCGATGCGCGACCTGGAAATCCGCGGCGCAGGCAACCTGCTTGGAGCGGAGCAGAGCGGCCACATCACGGCCGTCGGGTTTGAACTGTACTGCCAGTTGCTCAAACAAAGTGTCGCGACTTCCAAAGGGGAAAAAGTCAAACTCCGGGTCGATGTGAGTGTGCGGCTGGACTTTCTGGAGACGAGTTCAAGCCTCGAGACGGGTGGCGGGGACGGCGAGGGGAGAGGGGCGCAGCAAGCGGGCGACCCGCCTGGACCCGGTCCCTCGCGCTTGTCCGTTCCCGCCCTGGCCTGCCTGCCCCACGACTACGTGCCCGCGCCGCAACATCGCATTGAAATCTACCGGAAGCTGGCGCAGTCGGAGGACAAAGCCGCTCTCGAAAACCTTGCGCGCGAACTGCGCGACCGGTTCGGGCCGCTGCAGGCGCCGGTTGAGCTGCTGCTGCAACTCGCGGAAATGAAGGTTCTCGCCTCCGGCCGCGGCGTCAGCGCCATCGAAGTCAAGGAGGACAGGCTGATGCTGACGCGACACGGCGATTTCATCACGCTGGGCGGGAAATTTCCGCGACTGGCGAAAAAGCAGGCTGGTGCCCGTTTGAAGGAGATCAAGAAGCTGCTGTTGGCGCTTTGAGGTTCGATTCCCGGGGATCGACGGGCGTCAGGAAGTGGAACCCTTCCGGATTCCGAGCTTTTCCAGGCGGCCGGCGGCCTCATCCGTTTTGACTCCTCACATCCCACGCATCGCGCAGGCCGTCTCCCACGAAATTGAGCGCCAGCAACGCTGAAACGAGCACGCCGCCGGGAAAGGCGATCAACCACCAGTAAATCCGGATCGGATTGATTTGATTGACACCCTCCGCCAGCAGCGATCCCCAACTCGCCATGGGAGGCTGGATGCCAAGCCCGAGAAAACTCAGGAACGATTCGTAAAGCACAATCGCGGGGACCGTGAGGGTGAGATAGACGACCACCACGCCGAACACGTTCGGGATGAGGTGCCGTCCCAGAATCCGCAGCGGCCCGGCCCCGAGCGCGCGGCTGGCTTCCACGAATGGCCGGGTGCGCAGGGACAACACCTGCCCGCGGACGATCCGGGCCATGGTGAGCCACGAGACGGCCCCGAGCCCGACGAACAACAACAGCAGGCGAAGCTCCTTTGCCAGCGTGGGGGATTGCTGCACGAAATGGGATTGTCTCAGGGATTCACCGAGGGTGGTCAGGAGGACGATGACGAATATGAGGGACGGCAGTGAATACAATATGTCCACGATCCGCATCATGAGGCTGTCCACGCGCCCGCCGCAGTAGCCGGCGATGGCGCCCCACAACACGCCGATGACCAGGCTCACGCACGCGCCGACGACGCCGACGAGCAGGGAGACCTGCGCGCCGTAAACGACCCGCGAAAAGACATCGCGCCCGTGCGCGTCCGTGCCGAACCAATGCCCGGCGGTGGGCGGACTGAATGGGGTGTCCGACAACTGATCCGGCGCATAGATGGCGGCGAACGTGGCGCTTCGCGGGCCCAGCTCTCCCAGGACGCCGAGTCCGAGCGGCCACAGAAGGACGAGGAGAACCCATGCGCCGAGATACTCGGCGCCGAGAAGCGCGGGTTTGTTCGAGCGGAACCGGAGCCAGGCGCGCCGCGACGGACCGGGTGGAAGGTCGGAAGCCGGCGTGCGGGTGGCCGCCGCAACCGGGCTCCGCTGGTCCGAGCCGTGGGCGTTCGGCGTTCGATTCTCCACGGGTTCACTCATAGTTCACCCGCGGGTCCAGCAGTGTGTAGGTGAAATCCACGGCCAGGTTCAGGAAGATCAACAAGACGGCGTACAACACGGCCAGCGCCACCGTCACCGTATAATCGAGGTTCAAAGAACTGTTGACGAAATAGACGCCGATGCCGGGGATTTGAAAGATGTTCTCGATCACGAACGATCCCGTGAGCAGTTCGGCGAGCAGGGGGCCCGAGTAGGAAACCACCGGCAGCACGGCGAGCCGGAACGCATGTTTCAGCAGCAGGGAGGTTTCGCTCAAACCTTTGGCCCGCGCCGCCGTGATGAATTCCGCGGTCAGGGTGTCCAGCATCCCTTCGCGCAGGAGCCGGGCGACTTTGCCGGCGTAATACAAGCCGAGGGCGAGGGTCGGCAGGATGGCGTGCAGCGGCGATCCCCACAGGGCCACCGGGAGGAGCCGCCATTTGACCGCGAAAATCAGGATCAGCACCGGCGCGATCGCAAAGCCGGGCACGCACACGACAAACAACGCGAAGAAACTCCCGAGCTGATCCTGCCAACCGCCGCGCCGGGCTGCGCTCCAGAACCCGACCGGCAGTCCCACCCCCATGGCGAAGCCGAAGGCGAGCGAGCCCAGAAGCAGGGAGACGGGAAATGCCTGGGTGATGATGTCGCCCACCGAGTGGTTGCGGTACCTCAGGGAAATGTCCCAGCTCGCCGGCGCATGGCGCCAGTGTCCGGCCTGATCCTTCTCCCAGACCAGGCCGAGGTAACGAAGCCATTGTTTCCAGAGCGGCTCGTCCAGATGGTAGGCGGCCTCCATCTGCCGGCGGATCTCGGGCGACGCCGGCGAGCGCTCGCGGTCAAACGGGCCGCCCGGCGCCGCGTGCACCAGCAGGAATGCGAGCAGACTGATGACGAGCAGCAGCAGCGGCGTGTAGGCCAGGCGTTTTAAAAAGTGCATTCTCACATTCCCGGCTTCATGGGTAATTGGGAGCGACGCCACCCTCGCTCGATCCCCGATGAATTTTCCGGATGTATTGGAGCGGGTGCTCGTCGAGGGCATTCTGCCAGATCCCCTCGATTTTTTCAGGATCGAAATAGTTGAATCCCACGAAGAAATACAGCGGCACGATGGGCGCCTCGTCATCGACCAGAATCTCTTCGGCCCGCTGAAAAAGTTCGGCGCGTCGGGCGGTGTCGGTTTGCAGATTGGCCCGGCGGATCAGGTCGTCATAGCGCGCGTTTTTCCAGCCGGTCCGATTGTTTCCACTGTTGGCCGTGAACAAATCGAGGAAGGTGTTCGGGTCGTCGTAATCTGCAACCCAACTGGAGCCGGAGAGATCGTAGTCCAGGCGCGACTGGGAGTTGTAAAAGATTTTGCGTTCGATCTGGCGGAGCTCGACGCTGACCCCGAGTTCATCCTTCCACATCTGCTGGAGTTCGACGGCGACTTTGCCCTGCACGTTCCCGGCGCCGCCGGCTGCGGAGGGAAAGGCGTACTGCACGCCGGGAAAGTTGTTCCCGTTCGCGAAGCCGGCTGCGGCCAGCAATCGACGCGCCTGCGCGGGGTCGAATGGCAGCCCGTCGGGCGGGTGGTAGTTGGCCGTGGAATCAGGCACGAGATGGAACGCCGGCTTTTCACCGGTCGGAAACAGCTTTTTGACCAGGCGTCTTCTGTCGGTGGCCAACGTGAAGGCGCGGCGCACGCGCGGATCGTTGAACGGAGCCCGGGTCGTGTTGAACCTGAAAAAATAGGTGCCCAGAAAATCGAAGGTATGAAAGTCCGGCCGCTTCATCAGGACATCGAGCAACTCGAACGGCACGAGATCCTTGTCCCAGACAATGTCCGCGGCACCCGTTTGATAAAGGTTCAGCGCGGTGTTGGCGGAGCCGATGGGCAGCAGATCGATGATTCCGGAGGCGGTATGGGCCGCGTCCCAGTATCGCGGGTTGCGCAGGAGCCGGACCCGGCTGTTCAAACGCCAGTCGCCGAGTGTGAAGGCGCCGCTGGTGGGCAGGGGATCCGCGTGCAGCCAGCGGTCGCCATATTTTTCGATGGCCGTTCCGGGCACGACGGCGAGCGTGGGAAACGCGCAGACGTCGAGGAAAAAAGGCAGCGGCAGGTTCAGGTCCACACGCAGCGTGAGGGCATCCACCGCGCGAATGCCCAATTGCCCGCGGTTCTTGAGTTTGCCGTTGTAGTAATCTTCCGCTCCCTGGATGCAAAACAACTGGCCCGCATAATCGCCGGCCGTCGCGGGGTTCAGCGCGCGCAGCCAGGACCAGACCACGTCGGCGCTCGTGATCGGGTCGCCGGTGGACCAGACGGCGTTGGTGCGCAGGTGAAACGTGTAAACACGGCCGTCCGGAGAAACATCCCATCGGTCCGCCAACCCCGGAACCGGCCGGGCCGTGTGCGCGTCGAGCCGGGTGAGCCCTTCAAACAGCGCCTTGGTGATGCGCATTTCAGGGATGCCTGTGACCACGGCCGGATCCAGCGACTCGGGTTCCGCGCCGTTCATGATGGTGACGTCCGCGGGCGGGTCGCGATGGAGGCAGCCGGCGCTAAAAAGGCAGAAGGCAGAAGGCAGAAGGCAGAGACAAATCGAAAACCTTCCCCCGACGCGCACTTTCTGCATTCTGCATTCTACCTTCTGCCTTCCGTCCTGGGCGCTCGTCGGCCAGTTCATCGGCGATGAGGGCTACGGAACCGCGGGTGGCGTGTTGGTGGGGGTCATCGTCGGCAGAAGAAGATTGAGGCCGGTCGTGGTGGCGGGCGCGGGGGTTGCTTCGGGCGCCTTGGTGTTCTGCGGAGAGGATGCAGGGAACATCGGCGCCTGCTGGCGTTGCTGCTCCAGTTGCTGGCGGAATTCGCTGCTGGTGTGATGGAATTGGTGGCTCTGCATCACGGAAAGCACGATGGCCAGCACGAAAAACAACACCGCCGAGTACTTCGTGGTCTTCGTCAGCACGTTGCCCGAACCGGCGCCGAACAGCGCGTCGGTGGCCGCGCCGCCGAACGCGACCCCGGCACCCGCGTCCTTCTTGGGCAACTGGATGAGCACCAGCAGCACCAGGATCAGGCAGTTCAACACCATGACAACGGTCAACATGCCGATGACAAACACCATATCGTTCTCTTCTAAATTGAGTTCTTGATTATGTCGGCAAAGCTCCGGACTTCCAGCGATGCACCGCCCACCAGGGCGCCGTCCACGTCGGTTTGGCCCATCAATTCGCGCGCGTTGGAGGGCTTGACGCTGCCACCATATTGGATCCGGACCCGCCGGGCAACTGTTTCGTCAAACATTTTGCCCAGCACGACGCGAATGAAGGCGTGCGCCTGCTGCGCCTGCTGGGTTGTCGCGGTCTTGCCGGTGCCGATGGCCCAGACCGGCTCGTAAGCAACAACAGTTTCGGCCATCTGGTCCTTGGTCAGTCCGGCGAGGCTGCCGCGCACCTGGGTTTGCAGGACCGTCTCCATCTGGCCGGCTTCCCGCTCGGCCAGTGTTTCGCCGACGCAAAGGATGGGTTTGAGCGATGCCGCGTGCGCGGCCAGCGCCTTCTTTGAAATCAGGGCGTCCGATTCCTTCTGATACTGTCGGCGCTCCGAGTGGCCCAGAATGACGTAGCGCACGGAGAACTCCTTGAGCATGCCGGCCGCGATTTCGCCGGTGTGCGCGCCCCCATTGTGTTCGCTCATATTCTGCGCGCCGAGGCGGATGTTGGAATCGAGAATGGCCTTGGAAACCCCGCCGAGGGCGGTGAACGGCGGACAAACCACGATGTCCACTTCCTTCACGTTGGCCAGTTCGAGTTTCAGGCTGCGGACGAGGTCGAGCGCCTCGGCCACGGTTTTGTTCATCTTCCAGTTTCCAGCAATGATCAGTTTTCGTTCTTTGTTCATTCGAAGCTAAGGAGTTGGATTAAAGGAAATCAAACGGCGATCCCTTTCCACTCAATGTGGGCGGGCGCGATCGGCACGAATTTCTCAAAAAAAACGGGAAAGCGGCGGGCGATTGGATCCAGGGGCGTCCATTTCAGCCAACCGCAATTGACCAAAGGCATCTTGAAAAACGAGGTCCGAAACAACTGTTTCCCGCCAAAGCGGTAATAACAGGTTGCGGAAATGGTCATGAACGTGACGCAGGTGAAAAAATGCCGGTGCGAAATATCACAGGCCGCCGGATTCCTGGCGTGCGGCACGATGACCCAGAATTCCCCGCCCTGTTTCAAAATCCGGTGCACTTCCATCACCGTGCGTTCCACGTCGTCAACATGTTCGAGAAAATGAAACATCGCCACGGCATCCACCGATTGATCCTCAAACGGCCAGGGGAATTTCGTAAGGTCGATGCGGTACTTGGGGTTCTTGGAATACAGATCGACGGTTTCCCACCCCGGCATCGCCTTCTCCCCGCCTCCAAAATCCAGTTTGACCATGGGACGCCTCCAAACCTAACCTAACGATTGGCCTCCGATAAAGCCATTACACCCGGCAGTTCCCGTCCTTCCAGGAATTCCAGGCTGGCGCCGCCGCCGGTGCTCATGAAGGTGACTTTGTCGCCCAGCCCCGCCTTGTTCAGCGCCTTCACGCTGTCCCCGCCGCCGATGATGCTTTTCGCGCCGTTCTTCTGCGTGGCATTGGCCACCGCCTGCGCAATGGCGTTGGTGCCGGCGGCAAATTGCTTGTTCTCGAACAACCCCATCGGGCCGTTCCACAAAATCGTCTTCGCCCTGGCGATCTCGGCGGAATACGCCGCGACGGTGGCGGGCCCGATGTCGAGACCGGCTGCATCGTCCGGGCAATTCAGGTCGCTGCTCGTGCGGGGCTGCTGGTAGTCGATCACCGGCTTGCCTTTTTTGTCCAGCTTGTCCGTCTTCACCGGCACGGCGACCACGTCGTCCGTGGGCAGAAGGAATTTGACCTGTTTCTGTCTGGCTTTTGCCAGGGCGGACTTGGCGACGTCGATCTTGTCGGGTTCGACGAGCGATTTGCCGGTCTTGTAGCCTTGCGCCAAACGGAAGGTGTAAGCCATGGCCCCGCCGATCAGGATGGCGTCGGCCTTTTCCAGCAGGCGGTCGATGACATTGATTTTGTCCGACACCTTGGCGCCGCCGAGAATGACGATGAACGGGCGCGCGGGCTTATCGAGTTCAGCGCCCAAAAACTTCAGTTCGCGTTCCATCAGCAGGCCTGCGGCGCACTGGCCGCCGCGTTGGGCAATGAGGCGGGCCACCCCTTCGGTCGAGGCGTGGGCGCGATGCGCCGCGCCAAAGGCGTCGTTCACGTAAACGTCGGCCAGCTTCGCGAGTTTTGCCGCAAACGCCGGGTCGTTCTTCTCCTCCTCGTTGTAGTAGCGGATGTTTTCCAGCAGCAACACATCGCCCTCGTTCAACGCGCCCGCCGTTTTCTCAACTTTGTCCCCGATGCAATCGTCCACGAAAGCCACCGGGCGGCCCAGCAGGCCGGCCAGTTTTGCGGCGATTGGGCGCAACGACAGGGATGGATCGCGCTGGCCTTTGGGACGGCCAAGATGGGCGGCGAGGATAAGTTTCCCGCCTTGCCCGATCAGCGATTTGAGCGTGGGAAGCGTCTCGACAATGCGCGTGGCATCCGTGATGACCATCTGGCCGTCCTTTTCCTCCAGCGGCACGTTGTAGTCCACGCGGACAAAAACGCGCTTGCCACGAACATTCAGGTCTCGAATCGTCAGCTTTGCCATAAAATCATTCCTCAATTTCGACGGCAGCACTTGGCGGAGATGATATCCGATCCAGGCAGGGCCGCCCTGACCGCGGGGCCCGGACGCGCGCCGGCGCGTCCCTACCTTTTCAGTTCCCTTGAGCGGGAGCGAAGAGAATAGCGCAGGCGCCGGGTGAGTCAAAACGATTTCGCGGGCTTCCGGTGGTGCAAAATTGCGATTTTATTCGCGTTTTTTGCCGCTCTTTGAGGACTCGATCTGATCGAGCCAGGTCGGGGCCGTCTTGTTGCCAGGGTCCAGCCGCAACGTTTCCTCGAATTCACGCAGCGCGACCTCGGTCTTCCCCTGCCTGGCCAGGACGATGCCCAGGTTCAGATGCGTCGGCGCATAGTTGGGTTCGATGCGCGCGGCGTGTTCGAGTTCGCTCTCCGCCTCCGGGTTTTGGCCGATCAGGCCCAATTCGACGCCGAGCGCGAAGTGGGATTCCCAGTAATCCGGCTTGAGCCGGAGTGCTTGGCGGAGATTCTGGATCGATTCGGAGGGACGGTTCAACAGCGAAAGGACGTTGCCGATCTGGAAATAGATGCGGGGGTCGTTCGGCTGCAGTTGCCTCGCGCAATTGTACTGTTCCAGGGCCAGGCTCGGCTTTCCCTGGCGAAGATACAAATTGCCAAGCTCCACCCACGGATCGGGAAAGGTGGGCTGGAGGGTTACTGCCTGGAGGAGGGATGCCTGCGCCTCGGCCAGTTGGCCCTGTTGCTCAAGGAGCCGGCCCTCTTCGAAATAGGCGAAAGGGTTGCACGGCATCAGCTCGTACACCCGCCGCCACTCGGCCGCCGCCTGCTTCAGGTTGCGGGTGACCTCGAAGAATTCGGCGAAGTTCTCGTGCAGCCAGTAATCGCCGGGGGCGTGCAGGATGGCATCGGAGTAAAGCTCGCGCGCTCGGGCGATGGCGGCAGTGTCCATGCCCTGGAGGAGCATGGCCTCCTCGTCCCGGAGAGCTTGCAGCCGCCGGGGATTATTGGTCTGGCTGCTCAGAGGCGGTTCATTCAGACGTTGCATGACATTGCGGAGGATCAGGATGCGGTTGATATCGGTGAGCCCCAACCGGCGCTCGCATACCGGCTGCGACGCCCAGCCGCCAACGGCCTTGCTTCTGACGGCGGCCGGTAACAACGGTTCGACCTGCCCGGCCCAGGCCAGGCCCAGATGGTAATTGCCGTCGAAATTGAGGTGGACGTGCTCGTAAAACGATTCCCGGCCGCAGATCCCTGTCGGGCTGTTGGTCTCGAGCGCGGCCGCGGCATCCAAAAGGCCGAGACCGGGGCCGGCCCAGGCCCGGCCAGCCTCGCGGATCAGGCCATTGATGCTCGAATCCGCGCGAAACGACAGGGCGTCATCATCGCACGCGAGTTGAAAATGCCGGCGCGCGGCGGCGGCATTCGTCCGTCGGAGCAGACATTGGCCCCAGCGGAATTGCAGCCCGGCGAACTGAGGATCCAGCCCGGCCGCCTGCGCGTAGAGTTGCGAGGCCTTTTCGAAGTTGCCCTGATCCTGGACCGCAGCGGCGTTCGTGTAGATCCGGTCCCAGGCCGCACGGTCGGCTGCGGGCAGGTTGGTGGCGGGCAGCGAGGCAAAGGGCGGGCAGTCCTCAAGGTTCACCGCCACGGTATTGAGAAGGACTTGTGCGCCGGATTCCCGGCCCGCGCGCAGAATGTCCTCGAGGTTGCGCTGGAAGTTGCGATAAACCATCTCCCGGCGGGAGTCCCCGGGCCCCACCTCGTTTCCGAGAAACATTTTCGTCCCATCCCATGATGCGTCCGAGGTTTTCGTCCCGAATCTCCTGGCGGCTGCCATCATCAACTG
>Ga0187860_1001184_pt1 | contig 23650 bp, 17 predicted proteins | sample June2016WEW_10_4_FD_132981 | JGI IMG/M metagenome (GOLD analysis project Ga0187860, IMG submission 132981) | Peatland microbial communities from SPRUCE experiment site at the Marcell Experimental Forest, Minnesota, USA - June2016WEW_10_40 | ecosystem: Environmental > Terrestrial > Soil >...
ATGAAGTTGGGCGCCTACGATTTCATCGAGAAGCCGGTGAATCCGACGAGGCTGCGCGCCATCCTGCAGAATGCGGCACGCCAGCGCGGAACCCAGCGCGAGCTGGAGGTCGCCAAGCGGCAACTCCGGGACAAGGGCGAATTGGGCTCGCTGGTGGGCGCGTCCAAAGCGATGCAGGAGGTTTTCCGGCTGGTTGAGCTGGTGGCTCCCAGCACCGCCTCGGTGCTGATTACGGGCGAAAGCGGCACCGGCAAGGAGCTGGCGGCGCGAACCATTCACGAGCTCAGTCCGAGGGCCGGCAAGCCGTTCGTCCCCATCAACTGCGCCGCTATTCCGGACACGCTGATGGAAAGCGAAATCTTTGGCCACGAGAAGGGCGCGTTCACCGGCGCGCTGGAGCGCCGCACCGGCTGCTTCGAGTTGGCCGAGGGCGGCACGCTGCTGCTGGACGAAATCGGCGAGATGCCGATCGGCACGCAGGCCAAGTTGCTGCGGGTTCTGGAGGATCGCAGGCTGCGGCGGCTCGGCGGCAAAGTTGAAACGATAGTCGACGTGCGGGTGCTGGCCGCAACCAACAAAATTCCGCAAGAGGCGGTCGCCAAAGGACAGTTGCGCAACGACCTTTACTACCGTCTTAACGTTTTCAACATCGACATGCCGCCACTGCGCGAGCACAAGGAAGACATTCCCACACTGGTGGAAATACTGATCAAAGACATGAACCGCAAGCACTCGCGCGCCATCCGCGCCGCCGGCGAAGCGGTCATGGAGCAGTTCCAGCACCACTCCTGGCCGGGGAACGTGCGCGAGTTGCGCAACACGCTGGAGCGCGCGGTGATCGTGTGCGATTCCACGGTCATTGAGCCGCGCCACCTGCCGCCGGGATTCGGCGTCATCACTGCGCATAGCGCGCTCAACGATGCCAACGCCATTCGCGTGGGCGTGGGAACCACGGTCGAGAACGCCGAGAAGCAGTTGATTTTCAAGACGCTGGAGAGCACCCACAACAACAAGACACGCGCCGCCGAGATTCTCGGCATCAGCCTGAAGACGTTGCATAACAAGTTGAAAGAGTATGGCGCCCAGGGCGTGGCGGCCGAAGTGCAAGGACGCTAGGGGAACGGCGCAAAAACAGCTTGCTGATGCGAAGCTTACGTACAAGGTTTCAAGGTTTCAAGGTTGCAAGGTTGCACGTCTCGGAAGAGATAGTGACAGCCCGCCCTAAAAACGTGAAACCTTGAAACGTGAAACTTTTGAAACCGCCTTACGAACGTGAACCTTGAAACCGGCTACCGCAGTGTGCGCAGACTTAAGCCAGTATGCCGAGATTTAAGCTGAAGACGAAGCTGGTGCTGGCAATCACCGGGATGGTGTTTGCCCTGGTGCTTGCGCTCTCGTGCATCTATGTCTCTCAACTGATCGATCAGCGACTGATCGAGGCCGATTCGAACGCTGCTTTCGTCGCCCACCAGGTGCTGGAAGCGGCGCGCAAAGCGCTGGAGAGCGAGCCGAGTCCGGCGCCGGCCGATAGCGCCGATCCCGCCAAGTTGCACGAGGCCATGGCCGCGATTCTGCGGGCGGATGCGGGGCTGAACTCGCTTTTGCAATCGGTCATCGGCTATTCGCCCACGATTTACGACGCGGCCATCGTGGATAGCGCCGGCCTGGCGATGTTCCACACCGATGCGGCGACGCAGGGAAAGCCGTTGCCCACGCGGCCCGATTTCCAGGGATTGATTCATGGCGGCTTCCTGCGCCAGATTGCGGTGGTTTACGGCCAGCCGACGGTGTACGAAGTGCGGCTGCCGATCCAACGCGACGGCGCTCCGTTCGGCGAAATCCGCATCGGGCTCTCGACGGTTTTCCTCAAGAGCGAGCTGCGGCCTACGCTCAACCGCGCCCTGATCTTCTCGGCTGTATCGGTGTTGATCTCGCTGGTCCTGGCCGCGGGATTGTCCAGCCGGGCGCTGCAACCGCTGGAGGCTATCGCGCGCCGGCTGGATGCGATGACCGTCGAGGTCGCTCCCAGCGAGCCCGAGTCGCCGCGCATCACCGACGAGTACGGCGCAGTGAACACCAGGATCGATCGCCTGGGACGCAAGATCCGCGATGTAAAAGAGATCTTCTCGGCTCTCAAGGAAAACCTCGATCAGATCATGGGGACTTTGCAGGACGGCCTCATGCTGTTCACCCGCGACGAGAACGTGGTGCTGGTGAGCGCTTCGGCCGAACGCTTCGCCGGACGGCATCGGGCGGAGATTCTGGGCCGAAGGGTCGATGAAATCTTCGACGATTCCACCAGGCTGGGCCGCATCGTGCTCGACTCGTTCGCTCTGCGGCAGCCGATTTCGCAGCGCGAAATCGAAATCGAGGACGGGCGCCGCATTCAGCTTTCGCTCGATTTCATTGCGGAGCGGGGCCAGCCCATCGGCGCGCTGCTCACCATGCGCGACGCCGAATCGGTTCGCCGCATCGAGAATGAGATCGAACTCTCACGCCGTCTGGCCGCCATCGGACGTCTGACATCGGGCGTGGCCCACGAGGTCAAAAACCCGATCAACGCCATCGTCATTCACCTGGAGATTCTCCGCGAACGCCTGCTGCAACTGGACCCGGAAACGCGGCGCCACATGGATATTATCGCCAGCGAAATTCAACGTCTCGACCGGGTGGTGAAGACGCTGGTCGACTTCACGCGGCCGATCGATCTGCGCCTGTCGGAGGTCGACCTGCGCAAGCTGGTGGAGGAAGTGGCGTCGCTGGCCGAACCCGAGGCGCGACAGCACGGAGTCAAGATCGTTCGCCAGGAGGGTGCGCGCCCACTGCCGGCACGCATCGACGCGGACCTGCTCAAACAGGCCCTGCTCAACGTGGTGCTCAACGGCGTGCAAGCCATGCCGCAAGGCGGCACGCTCGTGCTATCGAGCCAGGCGCACGACAATTCGGCAAAGCTGGAGATTCGTGACCAAGGCGGCGGGATCGATCCGGAGATTCGCGATAAAATTTTTAACTTGTATTTCACCACCAAGAAGTCGGGCAGCGGAATTGGCTTGGCGGTAAGCTATCGGGTACTGCAACTGCATAACGGTACGCTCGAATTCGACTCGGAAGCCGGTAAGGGAACGACCTTCCGCTTCATTCTGCCGCTTACGATGGGAGCCGATGCACGTGGCGATGAGATGGCGGCTGAATCCCGAGGCGCATGAGATGCTTGGCTTCCTTTGGGTCCGTGGAGAAACGTTGACGGAGAAGCACAATGCTTGCCACCCCAACAAGCCACAAGCGAGCTTGTCGGGGACTTCGGATTGCCACCCCAACAAGCCACAAGCAGGCTTGTCGGGGACCCCGGGTTGGCGCCTGCTGGCGGGCCTGTCGCTCGCACTGGTGCTGGCGCTGGCGTTTGCCTCAGGTTGCAGCCGCAACAAGAACCGCCAGACTTCGCCACAGGCGACGGTGCCGGCTATCGCAGTTCCGCCGACAGCGCAGGCTGGACAGCACCCCGCGCCGCCGGTTCAGACCACTCCGCCGCCGGCCACGAGCGCGGAGACGGGAGCGATTCGGCAGCCCTCGGCCAGTCAGGCGAAAGCCAAGCCGAAGCCGCAGAAGAACTCCGCCCGCAAGACGGCTCCGGCCGCAGCCAAGCAGGCCCCGACGGCTCAAGTAGCGCCGCCGGCACAGCCATCGCCACAGAAACCTCCCGCGGCCGCGAGCAGCGAAGGCCAGGTGCAGATTGCCGCGCAGGTGCCGCAAGGCACGGCTCAGAATACGGAACAACTGCTGCAAGCCGCCGAGGGAAATCTGCGCAAAGTCACTCGCCAACTCTCGGACGGCGAACAGGCGATGCTGCGGCAGGCTCGCAACTACATCACGCAATCTCGCTCCGCGACCCAGGACGGCGACCTGGAACGCGCCTACAACCTGGCGATGAAGGCCAACCTGCTTTCCGGCGAGTTGGCAAAATGATCTCACGCCGCTGAACGCGGAGGCTACCCCGTCGCCAATTGCGACAAATATGGGGCGGTCCTCAAATCCCACATCTGCTAACTGCGGCAGATGTGGGGCACCAGCCAAACCTGGGGCACCCGCAAGCGTCTCGCTCAGCGAGATGGAAAAACTCGCGGCAACCTCGCCTTTACGCTTTATTTATAACTTTTATAAAATCTTTATGTTATGAAAGTGAGATGGCGTGAACTGAAATAGAGGAGAACCTGGACCGCAGGCGCGTTCTGCCAGTGTTGCTCAGGTATGGTTTGTGCGCTCCACAGTCGGGTCTCAGGCCGACTTCGGCAGCCGGAAGCCGTTGCAACTTCTTCAGACAAGCCCATATTTTCAGCCGTTATTGAAGCCGGTTTCCGGAATAGGTTAGGGTAGCCAATCGATGTCGTCACCACCCGTAAACAATCTTCAACGCCCCGCTATCAAGGTTTTCGTCGCCACGACGGTGATGTTGACCTTTATTTCCTTCTGGCGAGCCGCAGCCATCGTGCTCTCCGACCTGGCATCGTCCGCCTACTACGTTGGCGGCGATACGGAAAATGTCATCGGCAAGAGTGCGCCATGGTTTGTGCTGGCGGTGATGCTGTTCAGCTATGCGGTGCGTTCGGTTTACATCGAATCCAGCTCCATGTTCGTGCGCGGGGGCGTCTACCGTGTCGTCAAGGAGGCGATGGGCGGCACGCTGGCCAAGCTCTCGGTTTCGGCGCTGCTGTTCGATTACATTCTGACCGGTCCGATCAGCGCAGTCTCGGCCGGGCAGTATTTCGCGGGCTTTGTCGCGGACGTCGCCGGTCGTCTCGGCCACCCAGTACACCTGACCGAGGCGCAATCGAACTACTATGCCGCGGTGTTCGGGGCGCTCGTTACCATTTACTTCTGGTGGAAAAACATCGAGGGGATTCACGAGTCGAGCGACAAGGCGCTTTGGATCATGAAGATCACGACCGTGATGGTGGTGCTGCTGATCGGGTGGTGCCTGTTCACGATCGCCAAGCAGGGAGCGCATCTTCCGCCACTGCCCTCGATACAAACCATGAAGCTCGACAAGGAATCGCTGGGCTGGCTGCACGGCGGCTTCCTGGCGCAGTTGCCCTGGATCATCATGCTGGTCGGCTTCGGGCACTCGGTGCTGGCGATGAGCGGCGAGGAGTCGCTGGCACAGGTCAACCGCGAGATCGAGCATCCTAAGCTGAAGAACCTGGAACGGGCCGGGCTGGTGATTTTCTTGTACAGTCTGCTGTTCACCTCGCTGGTCTCGTTCTTCGCGGTCATGATCATCCCGGACAAGGTTCGCCCGGATTACTTTGCCAATCTGATCAGTGGTCTCGCCATGTACATGGTCGGGCCGTATACTTTGCGGCTTATCTTCCAGGGGTTCGTGGTGCTGGTGGGTGCGCTCATTCTTTCCGGAGCGGTGAACACGGCCATCGTCGGCGCCAATGGCGTGTTGAACCGCGTCAGCGAAGACGGCGTGATGACTCCCTGGTTCCGCCGGCCGCACAAGCGCTTCGGAACGACCTACCGGCTCATCAACCTGATCACAGGGCTTCAGCTTTTCACGATCATCGCCAGCCGCGGCAACGTCTACCTGCTGGCTTCGCTCTACGCCTTCGGCGTGATCTGGAGCTTCGCGTTCAAAGGACTCGCGGTCTTTATCCTGCGCTTCACCGAACCCGAGAACCGCGAATTCAAAGTGCCCGGAAACCTGCAAATCGGCAAGCTGGAACTGCCGATCGGGCTGGGCTTGATTACTTTGCTGCTGTTCGCAACCGCCCTGGTCAATCTGGCGACCAAGCCTTTGGCCACGATCAGCGGCGTATCCTTTTCGATCTTCTTCTTCGCGCTCTTCAGCGTTTCGGAACGCATTACCGCGCACAAACAAAAAGGCGCGCACGAGATGATCGAGCAGTTCCGGGTGGCGGAGCAGCCACTGATCACGCGCGAAGAGATGAAGGTGCGTCCCGGCAACATCCTGGTTGCCATCCGCGACCCGAGAAACCTGTACTATCTGCGCGACGTTCTGCAACATACGGACACCACCAAGCAGGACGTAGTGGTGATGACAGCGCGCAACTATCACCGGGAACATGCCTTCAGCGGGAGCGTGAGTTACGACTCCAACGAGCTGTTCGACGATTATGAGCGCCACTTATTCACCAAGGTGGTCGAGGTGGCGGAAAAACAGGGCAAGCACGTTGAGCTGATGGTGATGCCCACGACCAACGTCTTCGACGCGATCGTGCAGACGGCACAGCGCCTTGAGTCGTCCAAGATCGTCAGCGGGGCTTCCAACCAACTCACCCACGACCAGCAGGGCAAATTGACCGGCGACGCCTGGGAACGGCTTGCGGAACCGCGTCCTAGGCTCAGGCTCGAGGTCCACTCACCCGACAGCGTGGTGAGCGAATACTGGCTTGGCCCGCATACCCCGCGCCTGCGCCCGGAAGACGTCGACGCGATTCATAACGTGTGGCTGGATGCAACGGCCGATCCTGAACTTGCCTGCCTGCACCACTACCACATCGTCCGCGTTGCCGTGGAAGATCTGCGGCAGAGCATGCACGGCGGAGGACGTGAGGAGGTTCTAGAGCAGCTCAAGACAGAAATGCGCCGCGAATCGGAGCCCGCTAAGATTTCGTTAGTGGAGACCACGGAGCGAGCCACTGAATCAACGGCGCCATCGGCGGAAAACCAGCCCCCGGCGGGCAAAAACGGGGCACCATTGTGAGGCCATCGAGCTTCAAGCAACTACCCCACATCTGCTAACTGCAGCAGATATGGGGCACCACCGAGGGAGAGCGGAGATGTTTGCCACCCGCATTCTTCCTGGCTCTGGGCGGCGCGGCTGAAGCCGCGCCCCTTCCATAACTATTTATGAAATAGGCGCTGACGCCGGAAGGCACGGCTGAAGTGGCTGGCGGAAAAATAGGTTTCAGATGAACTGATCCCAGACCGGGTTCTCCGGCAGACGCCTTCGTTGCGCGTGTTGGGGTGGAAGCTATGGTGCGCGGAGGCGCTCGACGGCGGCCACTCGATCGAGAGCGATATCGTAGGCTGCCGCTCGCAGCGTTTGGCTCCGCTCCATGGCTCGCTGACGCACCGCATCGTACGCCTTCAAGACCCGCTCTTCGATTTCGCGGCCGGCAGCCTCGGTGCCGATGCTGACTTGCCGCAGATTGGCGTCCCACTCCAGATATGCCGCGATTACCACTCCGGCATTGGCCACCAGACTAGGGATTACGACAGCGCCCTTGCGCGCGAGTATCTGGTCGGCCGCCGACGCAACCGAGAGATCGGCCGCTTCGACGATCACAGGAGCAACGATTTTTGCCGCGTTGCCGGCGTGCACGGCACACTCGTTGCCAGCCAGGATGAGCACGTCGCAGTCGGCCTGGAGCACGGCTTCCGGCCCGGAAACTTCGCCGTCCGGGGTGTCGGGGACTTCAGTCCCTTTGCGTCCCATCTGGCGCACTGCCGCCGCCAGCGCCGTTCCTGAGTTAGTGTATTCCTGAATATCACCGCCGGACTTGGACGCCCGGGTATCGCTCTGGATATACCTTGCGCAAATCTGTTCTAACCCGCGGCTCACGCCGGTGCAGCCATACAGGGCAACGCGCAACTCGCCCAGGGTTTTCCCTCTCTCTTCGGCAATCCGTCTCAACAGTCCCAGGACTCCGCGGGCCACCGCCTGTTCGCGACCGGCGATGCCGCCGCCGGCTTCAGGCTTACCAACCACGCAGGCGAGCGCCGCGGGTTCACTGTCATCGCGGCTTGCACCGGGAATCGGGTTGAGATGAGCAGCATACTCGTTGTGTATCCAGGCGGCGATCTGCGGACTGGAGGACAGCTCCGGTTGCAGAACGTCCTGGAACGGACCCAGCAGCGGTTGCAAGCGGGCGACGTAGGCGCGCGTAATCCGTTCCACTTCCGCAATGGACAGCTCGGCGGGATCGCACAGGACACCGCCCATGGAGCCGCTGAAATGTACCCCCGCCAGAGCAGCCTTCCATGTCAGTGTCTGGGCAAGCGCAAACATCAGACCGCTCGAGATGGCGGGAGAAAACCTCAATCCTCCCAGATGCGGACCGCGACCCGAATGATGGTGCGTGCGAAGGGCCTGGAATAGACGCAGTTCGCCGTTGTCCAGCCGCACCGGCAATTCGAAGCGCACGTCGCGGCTGCACGCCGAGAGGAGCAGACGAAGATCGGGTTCGGCCAGGACCCGCCCGGCACTGGCTTCAAAATTTATTCTCGCGACATCAAGCGGCGACTCGTGGTATCCAACTGCTGCCGTGACCATGAAATGTTGAATCTCCCTAAGTGTGGCATATGCTGGGTTTGTCCCGCTTGCCTTGCCACGAAACCGGCGCTCACCAGCAGGTGAGAGCACTATACATCAACTCTGGACAGTCCCGCGTGGTAAGTTGGCGATCCGGTTGAAATTAAAGAAGCCCGCCAACGCGGGCTTCGAGATATATGAAACAGCTTCGAGGCGTCGTGTTCCAGACGCGTAATAACCCTTTGAGGTGTCATTCTGAGCGAGCGTAGCGAACGAAGAATCCCAGCACGGCGCAGGGCTGAGACGCAGCCAAAGGACTTCATCAAAAAGCCCTGAGCGGCGCAGGGCGGGACAGTTTCCTGGGATGCTTCGCTTCTCCACCCCAGCAAAGGCAACAACGGCCTTCGCTGGGGACCCCGGCTCGCTCAGCATGACAGCAGAGAATCTGCTCTACTGCGTCAGCATGACACCCAGGTAATCTCGCGAACTAACGGGACAGCACGCTAGCTTCCCATTTCATGTTCTGACAAAAGCGTGACAAGTTTCTTAAGAAGTTCCTGGCAGTTTGCTCCCCGCACAATGTCCCGCTCAATCGGCGCAAACATTTTGTCGATCTCAGGGCGCATAGCTTCGCGAATGTTTTCGCATTCCACTTGCCAGGCGTGATTGTGGAGCACGCGAATAAACGTTTCGGCTGCTTGAGCTCGCAGATGCTGCTCCTTGCAGAACTTCACGAACTCCACGCACGCTCCTCGTTGTAGTGGTTGCTGCACGGCGTTGGGCGTTTCCATCATGGTGGTGGCCATGGCGAAGAGTATAGGGCGGCAGGTACGGGGAATCTGTGAGCCCTTACACAGAGAAAATGTGCGCCCGCCCAAAGATACTGCTGAAAACTGCAACACCAGAAATCTCAACCCCTTGGTTTCCCTTCGCAGTTGGCAGCCGCTGCGGCGCCCGCCGCGATGCTGGTATTCTGTATCTTGCTGATTTGTAGCCTATTGCCGCCGGAGTAGGAACCTGCAAATGTCGCAACCTCTGGAAGACTGTACGGCCGTGGTGTTTGGGGTCGCCAACAAACGCAGCATTGCCTGGGCCATCGCGCAGCAGCTTCAGGCCGCCGGAGCCAAGCTGGCCATCACCTATCAGAACGAGCGTATCAGGCAGGAAGCCGAGGAGATGATTCTGAACCTGCCCGGAGACGCCTTCCAGTGCGATGTATCAAGTGACGACGAAATCGACTCGCTCTTCGAGCAACTGAAGCGCCGCTACGGCCGAATCGACGCTCTCGTTCACTCGATCGCCTACGCTCCCCCCGAAGAGCTGCGCAACGAGTTCGTGATGACCAGCCGCGAGGGCTTCCGGATTGCGCACGAGATCAGCGTCTACTCGCTGATCGCGGTGGCGCGCGCCGCCGCTCCGCTGATGAGCCAAGGAGGCAGCATTATTACGCTCACCTATTTTGGCGCCGAAAAGGTGGTGCCGAACTATAACGTGATGGGAGTGGCTAAGGCGGCGCTGGAGTCCACGGTGCGCTACCTGGCGTACGATCTGGGCAAGAAGAACATCCGCGTCAACGCCATCTCCGCCGGACCGATCAAGACCCTCGCCGGACGAGGCATCGCCGGCCTCGGCGAGATGCTCAAGGCGCACGCCGCGCGCTCGCCGCTACAGCGCAATGTCGATGTCGACGAGGTGGCCGCCACCGCCGCGTTTCTTGCCGGCCGCGGCGCCGCCGGAATTACCGGCGAAACCATCTACGTGGATTGCGGCTACAACATCATGGGGTTCTGAAGAACAAAAGCTATCGAAAACAGCTCCACATTAGCTCCACCTATGGCTCTGCGAATGTGGGCCACCAGCCAATTGGCAACCCGCCATCATTCCAGAGCTTCTCAAGCCCAGAGAGGTGACATGACGAAGCGATTCACACCTGCGCACCCGGTGAAGTGTCTGGGTTTATTTCTTGTTTTCCTATGGACCTCACTGGCATGGACTCAATCCGCCAAGCAGCAAACTGTAGCTTTGCCCCCTGAACTGGAGCCGGTCCGTGCGGCACTGGAAAAATACCAGGACCCGCTTGTCGCCATTCATGACGGTTATCTCTCGACGATCGGATGCGCCGATTTCCCCCACGATCCGCAACCGGGACACGAGCAGTATCCACGCGGGGCAATGGGCATCCACTTTCTCAACCCATCGCTCATCGGTCCAAGCGTCGATCCGATGCACCCGCAAATTCTTCTCTACGAGCCAGTCGGGGGCAAATTCCAATTGGTTGGCGCCGAGTGGTTCGTGCCGCTCGCGACAGGCGTAAAAGAGCGCCCTCAATTACTGGGTCACCCATTCTGGGGTCCAATGGAGGGTCATGAACCGCTGATGCCGATTGAACTCAAGCACTACGATCTGCATGTATGGCTGTTTAAAGAGAACCCGAACGGAGTCTTCGCGCCGACGAATCCCGATGTGAATTGCACGGGCTATGCCTATGACGTGCAGATGCATTCGACCCATCATCTCGCAGCAACCAAGTAGCACCCGGCATCTCAGGTCGTAGCTGGACCGGCGGCTTTTATGCCTTTTTTTCGTCCTCAACGGCGGCGGGTTTTTCGTTCTTCGCCGTGGGCAGGCCGACGATGGTAATCTGCCCGATGCCGGCCACGTTCTTGCCCTTGGGCTCCGCCGGACTCGGCAGATAGACCGTTTTGCAATGCTCGCAGCGGTACACTTCGGCGTTCTTTCCCCAGGCGCGCTCCACGTCGCCACAGCCGCACTCGACCGTGTCGAAGGTGTAGAACCACCGTTTCAGGTGTCCGCCGCACAACTTGCCCTTTTCGTCCTTTTCATTGCAGGCACGCTGCAAAGGCATCTTGATCTTCACTTTGTGATTGGGCAATTGCTGTGTCTGGGCGGTGGTTGAGTTTACGGTCGGTTCCATTTGCGTTGCTTCGGTGGCCACTGGTTTCCTTTGTGATCTGCCCCAACAGGCGCTTCTGCCGGAGGGTCTTGGTATAGCAGTATTCTAGAGCAATTCCAGAGTTAGTGTATCCCGATGTTTCAGGGAGGCGTCATCCCGACCGAAGCGAAGCGGAGTGGAGGGATCTTGTGTCTTCCCGCGGCAAAGCAACACAAAAGATTCCTCGACTCGCGACGCAGGGCATCGCTCGCTCGGAATGACGTTCATCTCTTGGGATACAGCATCTCTGGTTTTGATCTGGCTCAGGAGCCCAGTCCCTGCTGACTACCCCTTAAAGATGATGGCCGCTCCTCCGGCTGCTTCCGGCGCCACCACCAAGCCGCCGGGCGTTTCGCGGTGCGCAACTCCCTGTAGGAGCCGCCGGATCGCCGTGGTGCCGTCGTCCGTGCGAATGGCGACTGCGGCAATCAGCGGCAAAGAACCAATCTCGACTTCCGGCAGTTCCGCGCGCAGCGCTTCAGCCGGCAGCAGGCGCAGGCGGCTGTGCTCGAAATTGAGCGCGTATCCCCCGGCCGCATCGGCCGCCGCGGGGCGGCCGGCAAGCAACGAAAAACGCGCCGCCGATTCCGCCGGATTCTCCACGGCAAGCACCACTTCCTCCAGGGCAACCGCGTGGTTGGGATGGTCCAGGAAGCGCGGCTGCCAGATCGCCTCGGGCGTGAGGTGACGAATCAACTGGATGCGGCCCTCCGGCGCGTCCGGCAGCGGCAGCCGGGCGAAGCGCGCGCGCAGCCCGGTCGGATCGGCGTCGTCGACGGGACGCTCCAGCCAAGCGACGCCCGGGATGTCGATGCCCGCTTGCCGCAGACGCCGCAGGTTTTCCAGCTCGTCGCCAATCGAGAGGGCGATGATATGCAGCCCCGGATGCCGGGCCAGAAAGCGCTCCAGCCCGTTGCTATAGCAACTCGGGTCGACAATCGCGATCAGTTCCAGGTATCCCCGGCGCAGCATGATGCAGCGATTGGCGGTGCCGAACGGTTCGACGGGGCCATCGGGTTTCCGCCTGCCGGAGTGCCGCGCTCGCGGCGTCAACTTGAAGCCAAGCCGTTCGAAGGCCGCAGCCAGCGAGTCGAGGTCGTACCCGGCAACTCCAGCGTGATCAAGGTCTATGGCATTCATATTCATGTGTTTTCGATTGTATTCATAAACAGGTTTCAAAGTTTCGCAGGTTTCAAAGTTTCGCGGCGGCATCTGCTTCCGAAACCTTGAAACTCTGAAACCTTGAAACCCCTTTCAGTATTCCACCGCGACCAGGAACAGCCCGCTGGCGGGAGCGGTCGGCCCGGCGGCGGAGCGGTCGCGAAGCTCCAGGATGCGGCGCACGTCGGCGGGCGCCAGCGTTCCCTTGCCAACCAGCAAAAACGTCCCCGCCAGGTTGCGGACCATGTGGTGAAGAAAGCCGTCGCCGCGCACGCGATAGACCAGCAAATCTCCTTGCCGCTCCAGCCGCGACTCGAAGATGGTGCGCACGTTCCCCACATGCCTGGGCGGAGCGGAGTCCGCGTCTTGCAGCCGGTGGGTGCGGTCGGAATCGGCTGCCGCAAACGAGGTGAAATCGTGTTGGCCGGCGACCAGCGGCGCCGCTTCGGCCATCGACCGCTCGTCGAGCGGATAGGGATAATGAGTCACGTAGCGGACGAGGAACGGCGGACAAATGTCTCCGCGATAGATGCGATACTCGTAGCTTTTCGCGCGTGCCGAGTGCCGGGCATGAAAGCCGGCAGCCGCCTCTTCCACGCGGAGCACCCGTATCGCCGGAGGCAGCCGGTCGTTGAGCACAATCCTGAAGTTCTCCGGCGGAATTGGCGACTCGGTTTGGAAACTCGCAACCTGTGCCAGCGCATGCACGCCGGCATCGGTCCGCCCGGAGCCCTGCGGCAGAAGTTTTTCTCCAGTCACTGCCTCGATCACGCCAGCCAGCGCGCCTTGTACGGTCGGAGCGCCCGGTTGCACCTGCCAGCCGTGATATTCGTAACCGTCGTAGCTGATGGTGAGCTTGAGAGTGCGCAACAAACGGAGTTCCTCGGTGTTTGTGTCGACAACATTTGTGCGCGGCAACGCGTTTTTCCCGCAAAGGCCGTGGCATGACCTTTGCGCGATACGGATCACCGTCCAAATAAGCCGGTCGGATATACTATTTCACTTCCCGGCGTTTTCGTGAACCCTGCTCGGTTGGTGCGAGCGGGGTCCCCGAAACACGCCGTAGTTGTGCGTGGTGGGGTGAAGTCGGCGGCAGACGGTTGGGAATTCGCCGGAAATCCGTAGCTTGCTTTGGCCCGCCACGGTTACGGACCCGATGGAAATGGAACTTGCACCTTTCAGCATCTGGCGGAAAGATTCAGGGTACGTCATACTCATCGTCGAATGAACCAGTCACCGATCTGCACTTATATTCCGGAGAAAAAGAGAATGCCAGCCTTACGCTCCCTTGCCTTTTCGACTAAGGCGGTTGCGGTAGCAGCCTCGCTCGCAGTGATGGTCAGCGGAAGTTTCGCTCAGCAGGACACGGGCAGCAAGCCCCTTCCTGACGCCCCGACCAATCAGGCCGTAACGCAGAATTACGTTGCGCCCAAGTCGGTTCTAAGCGTGACTGGGCCCTACACAAGCCGTAGCGTTCCGCAGGTGAACCTCAGGAATTCGCCACGGCTCGACTCGCTGATCAAAGATGGCGTGATCATGCTCTCGATGAGCGATGCCATCGTGATTGCGCTGCAGGATAACCTCGACATCGACATTGCACGCTACAACCTGCCCATTGCGGATACCGATATTCTGCGCACCAAAGGCGGCGGTACACCGCTGGGCGTCGCCACCGGCGTGGTGTCGGGCACACCGGGCGGCACCGGAACCGGAGTCGCCGGAGGCGCGCTCACCTCAACCGGCAGCAGCGCGGGCGGCACCACCGCCGGCACGGGCGGCGCGGGCGCGGGCACATCCGGCCTGGTTCTGTCGTCGCTGGGCGCCGGACCGGCTGCGCCGCAGTTCGATCCATCGGTTGTCGGCAATCTGCAAATCCAACGTCAGCTCTCGCCCCAGACCAGCGCTTCGGCCGGGCAGTTGGTGGTGTCGCAAAACACCAACACAGCGAACTTCACCTACTCTCAGGGGCTTGCCACCGGAACAAACCTGGGCGTCACGTTCGACAATACGCGGCTTACCAGCAACAGCCCTTTTACGACGTTCCTTCCCGAACTGGCATCGAGTTTCCAACTGACGCTTACGCAACACCTGTTACAGGGCCGGGGCTGGGCGATCAACAACCGCTTTATCACAATCTCTAAAAACAATCGTGCGATTACCGACGAATCGTTTCGCCAGCAGATTATCTCCACGGTAGCGCAGATCCAGGACATCTACTGGGACCTGGTGAGCGCCTTCGAAGATCTACGGGTGAAAAGGGAGACTCTGGCGTTCGCCGAGCGTACGCTCTCCGACAACAAAAAACAGTTACAGATCGGCACGCTGGCTCCGATCGATGTGACCAACGCGGAATCGCAAGTTGCAACCGCGCGCCAGAACGTCATCGTCTCCGAGACCAACCTGCAATTGCAGCAGCTCTACACCATCAACGCGCTCAGTCGCAACATAGGGGCTTCGCAGGTGCGCTTCGCGCCGATTGTTCCGACCGATACGATGGTTATCCCTCTCATAGAGGCAGTTGAACCGACACAGGATTTGGTCACCGAGGCTGTGGCGAAGAACCCCACCCTGGCGCAGGCGCGAATCGACCTGAAGAACCGGGAGCTTAACGCCAAGGCGGCGGCGAACGGCCTGCTGCCGACGCTGGACTTGGTGGGCTTCTATGGCGGTTCTTCGCTGGCCGGAACCTTCAACGGCAGTCTGTGCTCGACGACCTCGACGCCCCTAGGGAAGTTCGTCGGTCTCCCCATCTGCAACCCGCCATTCCCTTCTCCATCTGGCTACGGCACGGCGTTCACCAACTTATTCAACAGCAGCGCGCCTGATAAAGGCGTGGCGCTGAACCTGACCATACCGATTCGCAACCGCCAGGCGCAGTCGGTGCAAGTGCGCTCCGAGTTGGAAATCCGCCAAGCGCAGGTGCGTTTGCAGCAGTTGGAGAACCAGGTCATCATCGCCGTTCGCAACGCGCAGTTTGCCTTGCAGCAGAACAAAGCTCGCGTGGACGCGGCGGTTGAGGCGGAGCGTTATGCGCGGGAAAACGTGCAGGCGGAACAGAAAAAGTATCAGTATGGCGCATCGACCAGCTACTTGGTCTTCCAGCAGGAGACCAATTTGGCGACGGCCGAGGAGAACCTGCTGGCGGCTAAAATCGCCTACGCCAAATCGCACGTCAATTTCGACCAGGTGATGTCGCGCACGCTGCAGCGCAACGGCATCCTGCTGGCCGACGCCGAGACCGGCAAGATCAGTAATTTGCCGCTGACACCCGACGCGGCTCCGACCAAGAACCTGCCTACCCCGGTTTCGCCGGAGGTCCCGCCCAAGGGAACTTCGACCCAACCGTTGCTGAACCAGCCGAACTATCCGGGACCTGACCAGCCGAATCAGCCAACGACAACGCCCAATCCGCAACGCTGAAATTTCTTGCCCGCGCTTAAAGGCGGCCCTTACGGGTCGCCTTTTCTTCTTCGCCGGCAGATAGCGACGCTTTGGTGATAGCTGCTGGTTCTACCATCGCGCCGACGGTGACCCATTGCGAACGGCACGGGAGACCGTGCCATTTTTTCTTGCCGCGAACATAGCGGCATTAACTGTACGCGCGACGTGAAGTTTACGAAGGAACCTCTCCCACCAGCACCGGGCTTGAGGTGGGGGCCGGAGAACCTTCTTCCGGCTCGACCGTGAGGGCGAACCCCTTGGCCTCAACGGCGGGAGCCTGCGGACACATCATCATGGCGCTCCCTTTTGCGTCTGGCTTCAAGACTCCGGCGGAGATAGGAGCGCCTTGCATGGGCAGTATCCAGAGTTGGTAGGCTTTGTGCGCCGGCAACGACCGCAGGTTGCTGGCCATCAGCAGCAGCCGGCCCTGTTCGCGCGAATAGATGGCCTCGGCCTGAGGTTCCCGCTTGGCTGGTCCGGCCGCCATCCGCACGCGCATGGTGGAGCGCGAGTTCAGCATGGCCAGCACATGCGATGCGTTTTCCAAGGCTGCCTGTTCCTGCTGATGTTGCGTCTGCTCCTGGTGCAGGACCTGGCGCAGCGCGGTAAGCTGAAAACGCAGCCGCGCATTTTCCGTCCATAGCAAACCCGCGGCAATGGCGAGCATGAGAGCCCCGGTATAGGTGGTGGCCGCCCACCAGCGAGGATGCGCCGCCGCGGCGGGCTTTGGGCTGCCGCCGAGCTGGTGGATCGACTCCTCGCCGATTTCGGCGAACAAGCGCTCGCGCGCGCGCGGCGGTGGAGCGACCTCGGGCGTGGTGAGGGCAACGGCTGCTAAATCCGTCCGAATCCGCTGTAGTTCGGTACGGCACGAGATACATGCACCGAGGTGCCCGGAGATGCGCGACACGTCCGCCGGCTCCAGCGAGTGCATCGCAAAGAGGGCCAGATCGTCGGCGGAAACCTCGTGCGTGTTCATCGTTCCAGCGCCCTCCTGACAGAGAGCAGTGCCGAACGGATTCGCGTCTTGATCGTGCCCAGCGGCTCGCCCGCCTGGGCGGCGATATCGGCATGCGTCAGCCCCTGGAAGAATGCCAGTTCCAGCGCCACACGCTGTTTTTCAGGCAGGGCATTCAGTGCCACGCGAACCCTTTCAATCGCCGACTTGCGCTCGACCTCGCCGGCCAAGTCTTCGTCGGCCACCAGTTGGACTTCCGACAGATCCTCCTGGGGATGCTGCTTGCGTATCCAGTCGATAGCGCGGTGGCGCGCGATGACCGCCAGCCAGGGAGCCAACTTGCCACGCGCTCCGTCGAATTGCTGCGGCGAGCGCCACAAATTCAGAAAAATGTCATGCAGGATATCTTCCGCAATGCCGGCATCCCTCACCACGCGCAACGCGACCGAGTAAACCACGCGGGAATAGCGGTCGTAGATGGCCCCGAATGCGCCTTCGTCGCGATGCACGATGCGCGTCACCAGCCGGTAATCGGATTCGCCGGAGCGGCCGGCCCCGGAGCGCGAGTCTTGCAAGTCCGAATTAGGCGCTGTGGCCATTGTTTATACCAGACATTCGAAAACCGCGATGCATATCGCCGTCTCTGCCGCCGTCGGGATCGCGCGCTGAAAACCGGTCAGTGCGGCCACCTCGGGGAGCAGGCTGCATTAGGAGCTACACCAACTCAGATGTGACGTGCTCACCGGGTGCTGCTCCGTTCGTCGTGGCAAAATGCAGTGACCTGGAAAGCCAGGTTGCCCCGGCGGAAGGATTTCGCTATCGTTTCAGAGCTGTGGTTGCGATCTGGCTGGCAGTTCATGAGCCTCTTCGCCCTGGATGGCATCTTAAGAAGTGGGACTTTCGCGCGGGGGTCAACCTTCTGTGGGGGTTCGTTTTTCGCGGGGTCTTCGGGAAACGTTTTGGCGTTTGCCGGGGTGATCGACAGGGAATCGCGAGTTCCCGGAAGCGGACGCCGCTTGCGATGATCTAGCGTCTTTAAGGAATTCTGATGCCTGACGAGAAAAAAAATGCCAACAAAATAGCTGAAGGGCTCGCGGCAGATGTTTTCGCCGGCCGCTCACCCACCTCGAGCGAATGGGAGTGGGCGGAGAAGACGCTCTCTGCCGCACTGGAACGGGCTCCAGAGAAGCCGCTTGGCGCCGCCACGGGAACCAACCTCGACGGGCGCGGAAACGCGCGCTTTACCACGGTTTCCGGCGAGCCTGTGCGGCGGCTTTACACGCCGGCCGATCTGCCGGCGGACTGGAATTACGAAAAATACCTGGGATATCCGGGTCAGCCGCCCTACACGCGCGGAATTCATGCCACCGGCTACCGCGGCAAGCTCTGGACCATGCGTCAATTCTCCGGCTTTGCCTCTCCGGAAGAGACTAACGAGCGTTACAAGTATCTGCTGGAGCATGGCGGCGGAGGTCTTTCCGTGGCCTTCGATCTGCCCACGCTGATGGGCTACGACAGCGATCATCCGTTCAGCGAGGGCGAGGTCGGCAAATGCGGCGTCGCCATCGATTCGCTGGAGGACATGGAGATCCTGTTCAACGGAATCGATCTGGAAAGCACGACGGTCTCCATGACCATCAACTCGCCGGCTTCGATTCTGTGGGCTATGTACCTGGTGGTGGGCGAGAAGCAGGGCGCCGACTGGAAAAAGCTCTCGGGCACCATTCAGAACGACATCCTGAAAGAGTACATCGCGCAGAAGGAGTACATCTATCCGCCCGCGCCTTCGATGCGGCTGGTGATCGATACCTTCGAGTTCGGATCGAAGTTCACGCCCCGCTTCAATACCATTTCCATCAGCGGCTATCACATCCGCGAGGCCGGCTCGACGGCGCTGCAGGAGCTGGCCTTCACCATCTACGACGGCGTGGAGTACGTCGAATGGGCCAGGCGGCGCGGGCTTGACGTGGACGAGTTCGGCCCGCGACTGAGCTTCTTCTTCAACGCGCACAACGACTTTTTTGAGGAGATCGCGAAGTATCGCGCCGCCAGAAAAATCTGGTACCGGCTGATGAAGGACCGCTTGGGGGCGGCCAGCGAGCGCACCCGGCTGATGCGCTTTCATACGCAGACGGCGGGCGTCTCGCTCACGGCGCAACAGCCCCCGATCAACATCGCGCGCGTTGCCTTGCAGGCGATGGCGGCGGTGCTGGGCGGGACCCAGTCGCTGCACACGGATTCCTTCGACGAGGCGCTGGCACTGCCCACCGCCGAGGCGGCGCGCATCTCGCTGCGCACGCAGCAGATCATCGCCTACGAATCGGGTGTGGCCAACACCATCGATCCGCTGGCCGGCTCTTATTTCCTGGAGCGCTTGACGCTCGACATGGAAAAGGGCGCCTTCGACTACTTCGACAAGTTGGACGCCATGGGCGGCATGGTGAAGGCCATCGAGAAGGGATACCCGCAAAAAGAAATCGCCGAGGCCAGTTACCAGTTCCAGCGCGCCGCCGAAGCCAAGGAGAAGATCATCGTCGGGGCCAACGAATTCACCATCGAGGAGCAGCCTCCGGAGATTCTCTATATCGGTGAGACGGTCGCCAAACGCCAGACGGAAAAACTGAAGAGCCTGCGCCAACGCCGCAGCAATGACGCGGTGCGCCGCGCACTCGATGCACTCAAGCGGGCCGCCGCCGAGGAACCCAAGGCGGAGGCCGGCGGACAGATCTCGCCGGCGAACACCATGCCGTACATCATTGACGCGGTGCGCGCCTACGCCACCGTCGGCGAAATCTGCGCCGCCCTGCGCGAAGTGTACGGAACGTATGAGGAGAGCGCGTTCGCGTAGTTGATTCGTTGGTTGCTCATCCTTCACCATACGGCCAAGTGACAAGTAGTTGATCGCTTTCCAAAGGGTCATGCTGAGCGAACATACTTCGCTTCGTTCCACTTCGTTCAGCATGCTCCAATGAACGGACGCTTGTGCAAATCACGCCATTCGTGAACCCTGCTTAAACGTGCTCTCCTGCTACTGCTCATTAAGCTGTTCTTTCCTGTTTGCTTTCATTGGCACGTTTGTTTTTGGACCTTACATTTTCACAAATTGTTCATAAACACGAGATAAGCGCAGGTTACAAATTGTTTACAAACACGGGCTAACACGGGAAAACACAAGCGCAACAAACGAGAATTAATAGCGGCGAAAAGAATTTTTCATCGGTGTGAAAGTTCGTTGGCATGAATCGTTGCGTGGAGTGGTGCATCGAATTGGTATGGCGATCGTACTTGATACAAGGAAACAAGTACTTCAAGGCGGCGTCATGTGATTGACCATTGAAGTGCCGAGGATGATTTTCGGCGAATGTCAACTTGGAATAAATAAGCAGGAAGAACGTTACATCAAACAGGAGGATCATCAATGAAAACTTTAAGCATTCTCGCGCTGGTTACAGTGCTGGCGCTTGGCCTCACCTTGAGTGCGAGTGCGCAGACACAATCCGAGAATCCCAGTTCGGATCAGTACACGACTCAGTCCACCGACCAGACTACGACTCAGTCCACTGACCCAACCACGTCGATGCAGTCTACCGACCCGACTTATTCTAACAGCGCCGCCACGTCCACCAACGAGAGTTTCGATAAGGACGCGTTGGCGGCTCGCGGTGATCGGAGGGAGAGCCAGCAGGACATCGACTACTTGCAGAAACTCCAGAATGATAGTGGTGCAAACTAATCACGATGGGCTGGTCTGAGGGCGAAAAAAAACAAGCATTTTCGACCGGCATAGCGGATGGGCGCGATTAAACCTACGCGCCCATCCGTTTCAATATTGGTCCAAGCCAAGGCGTCGCGGTTTGGGTGCGCTTCCGTTCAGAGTTTCGGCCGGCGGCCCAGGGCACCCCGCTCAGACGCCCCTCAACACCTAAATTCCCTCCGTTCACTCTACCCGGCATGACTCCGACAGACAGGCGCCTGTACAAATCACACACGTGTTCCCCGCTTAACGTGCTCTCCTGATGTATCATGTTGCCTCGATGGCTACTGACCGCCGAATACGGGTCCTTGTCGCCAAGCCGGGAATGGACGGGCACGACCGCGGGGTTAAAGTGATTGCGCGCGCGCTGCGCGACGCCGGCATGGAGGTCATCTATACCGGCCTGCGCCAGACGCCCGAGATGATCGTCAACGCCTCGCTGCAGGAAGATGTCGACGTCATTGGCTTGTCCATCCTAAGCGGCGCGCATAACGTCATCGTGCCGCGCGTGATGGAGATGCTGAAGCAGAACGAAATGACGGATGTGATGGTGCTGGTCGGCGGCATCATCCCCGATCAGGACGTTGCCTCGCTCAAGGAAAAGGGCGTGGCCGCCGTGTTCCAGCCGGGCACGCCGATGGAGGGCATCGTGCGCTTCATCCGCGAGAATGTGCGGGCACGCGGAGCGGTGGCGCATTAGCTGCTGGGCAAGAAATTCGTCTTTCATCAGCTTGTCAGGCGGGCTTCGACCGGAAGGGTCTTAGCGGCCCAACAGCTTCATTGCTTATCATGCGGCCTCTCATTTAGGCTTAATGATTCTGTCGTATTCATACTTCCGTTATTTGTCCGGCAGAGCGCGGGCGCCGCGAAGCGAGCGCCGTCGTCGCGGTCGTTGGGACAGAAGGTAAATCATGGCCGATCGCAACAAGATAGAGGCTGCAATCAACGTCCTGCCTACGAAGGTTCAGACCAGTCATCCACGATTTGAAAAAAACATGCGGGAGATGGCCCGCCTGGTCGCCGAGGTTCGCAACCAGGAGCAGCAGATCGCCGAAGGCGGCGGCGCCAAGGCTATCGAGACGCAGCACAAGAAAGAGCGACTGACGGCGCGCGAGCGCATAGCGCTGCTCATTGACCCCGGAACGGAAGTGTTCGAGTTGGGCGGCTATGCCGCATGGGAGATGTATGACGAGTGGGGCGGAGCGCCGTCGGCAGGCGTCATCACCGGACTCGGACGCATCCATGATCGCCTGTTCATGCTGATCGTCAATGACGCGACGGTCAAGGCCGGAGCATTCTTCCCGATGACGGCGAAGAAGGTGATCCGCGCGCAGAACATCGCCATCGAGAATCACGTTCCCACCATCTACCTGGTCGATTCGGCGGGCATTTTCCTGCCTTTGCAGGAAGACGTATTTCCCGACCAGGACGATTTTGGACGGGTTTTCCGCAACAATGCGGTCATGTCGGCCATGGGTATTCCGCAGATCACCGCCATCATGGGCATGTGCGTGGCCGGAGGAGCTTACCTGCCCGTCATGTGCGATCACATCCTGATGACGGAGGGCAGCGGCTTGTTTCTTGCCGGTCCGGCGCTGGTGCAGATGGCCATTGGACAGAAAAGTTCGCCGGAAGAACTTGGCGGCGCGCACATGCACTCGGCGATCAGCGGCACCATCGACTTCCGCGAGCCGAACGACGAAACCTGCCTCAAGCGCATTCGCTCGCTGGTGGAAAAGATGGGCTACCGCTCGCTCGGCGGGCCGTTTCACCAGTCCGCTCCGGAGTCGCCGCTGTACGCCGCCGAAGAGCTTTATGGGATCTATGAAAGCGATCCCTCGCGTCCTTACGACATGCGCGAGGTGATTGCACGCATCGTCGACGGCAGCAAGTTCGACGAGTACAAGGCCGAGTATGGCCAGACCGTGCTGTGCGGCTACGCGCGCATTGGCGGCTACGCCGTCGGCATCGTGGCCAATCAGAAACAGCACGTGCAGCAGACCGATCCGCAGGGCAACCGGCGCGTCGAGTTCGGCGGCGTCATCTATACGGAGAGCGCCGACAAGGCCGCGCGCTTCATCATGGACTGCAACCAGAACGTCATTCCGCTGGTCTTCCTGCACGATGTGAACGGCTTCATGGTGGGCCGCGACGCCGAGTGGAGCGGCATCATCCGCTCCGGCGCGAAGATGGTGAACGCCGTCGCCAATTCCGTGGTGCCGAAAATCTCGGTCATCATCGGCGGCTCGTTCGGCGCCGGCCACTATGCCATGTGCGGCAAGGCCTTCGATCCGCGATTCATCTATGCCTGGCCGACGGCGCGCTATTCGGTGATGAGCGGCGAGAGCGCGGCCGGAACGCTGGTCGAAATCAAGATCAAGCAACTGGAACGCCAAGGCCGGAAGCTGACGGAAGAAGACAAGAAGGAGCTTTACGAGAGCGTGAAGCAGACCTACGACCGGCAGATGGACCCACGCTACGGCGCGGCGCGCCTGTGGCTGGACAAGATCATCGACCCGATGGACACGCGCGACGCCATCATTCAGGCGCTGGAGGCGGCTTCGCACAATCCCGACGTGCCGAAGTTCAACGTGGGGATTTTGCAGACGTAGGCGTAATAGAATACAGGTGACTTTGCCAGAATTGGGAGGCGTGATATTCGATCCGAGCCAGTATGGATATCCGCTGCGCCTGAATTTTGACCGGCGACGTTTGGAAAAGCTTCTTAACGAATTCGAGTCGGAGATTAAGCGGGAAATAGATAGGAAGCTTGCTGTGGAATTGCGCTTCCAGCTTTTGTCGGACAAACCGCATATTGATGAGAAATCGTTTAAACGGCTAGCTCGATGGTGCAAAACGGAAGGTATCTACGCAGACGCGATGTATGTTGCGCGCAAAATCTCAGACGAAATATTCGGACGAGTAATAGATCGGGAAGTTGCCAAGACTTGATGAATTCTATAGATCAAGCGTTCTCGTGATCTACCTAGGGAGACTCTGATTAAGTTCTCTGCTTTCCACAGCTACTCGGGTTAAAGTGCAAGCGAGTAGGTGGATTGAGAAGATGAGGCAGAGGACATTGGCGATGATGACTGGCTTTGAGCGGTA
>Ga0187860_1001186_pt1 | contig 23624 bp, 26 predicted proteins | sample June2016WEW_10_4_FD_132981 | JGI IMG/M metagenome (GOLD analysis project Ga0187860, IMG submission 132981) | Peatland microbial communities from SPRUCE experiment site at the Marcell Experimental Forest, Minnesota, USA - June2016WEW_10_40 | ecosystem: Environmental > Terrestrial > Soil >...
ACCGCCGACGAAAACGGCGCGCAACGCGTCGCGTTCACGCCGATGTGGACGAAAACGCGCGCGTGGCTGCGGAAAAAACTCGAAGCGCTCCCGGTCGAAATCCACAACGACGCGGCGGGCAACACGTGGACGACGCTGCGGGGCGAATCCGACCGCACGCTGCTCATCGGCGGCCACATGGATTCCGTGCCGAACGGCGGCTGGCTGGATGGCTGTCTCAATGTGCTGGCCGGGGTCGAGATTCTCCGGCGCATCAATTCGCAATACCACGGCAAGCCGCCCGTGACCGTCCGCCTCGTGGATTGGGCCGATGAAGAAGGCGCGCGCTTCGGGAAAAGCCTGTTCGGCTCGTCCGCCTGCTCCGGCAATCTGGACATGAACGAAGCACGCGGCCTGGTTGACAAAGACGGAATCAAATTGCCGGACGCTCTGAAAAATGTCGGCGTGGATTTTGAACGCGTGAAGGACAGCGGCAAGGAATTGAAAAACGCCGCCGCGTATCTGGAATTGCACATCGAACAAGGCCCGGTGCTTTTGGATTTGGATTTGCCGCTCGGCGCGGTGCTCGGCACGTTTGGCGTCGAGCGGCACGCCATCACGTTCCACGGCCAGGCCGCGCACTCCGGCAGCACGCCGATGAACCGCCGCAAAGACGCCTTCCTTGCCGCTGCGAAAATGAGTCCCGAAATTTATCGCATCGCCAAACGCAGCCACGGCGGCGTTTGCACCATCGGCTCATGCACGACCCAATCCGGCATCGTCACCAGCGTGGTCGCCGAATGCCGCATCACGCTGGACCAACGCCATCTCGACACTGCTGCGCTTGCAAAAATGTTGCAGGAGGCGAAGGACGCCAGCGAAAAATTCGCGAAGGATGGCAACGTGAAAGTTTCCTGGGAACGGCTCTGGCAAATCGCCCCGCGCCCGTTCAACGATGAACTCATTGCGCTGTGCGACGAAGCCATCCGCGAAACTTGCGGCAAAGTTCATCGCCTGCCGAGCGGTCCGTTGCACGACGCTGCCGAGGTCGCGCGCGCGGGTGTGCCCACGGTGATGATGTTTGTCCAAAGCCTGCACGGCATCAGCCACAACAAAATCGAGGACACGAAGGAAGAACACCTCGAACTCTGCGTGACGGCGTTCGACAAGCTCACGGAGAAGGCGATAAAGTGGGTGCAGGCAAAATCGTGATTTGTTAACGATGAATGACGCGACACTAACTGACTATTGCAATAGGTTTCTTGGCTTCGGTCACTGGAACGCATCAATTTGGTTCATCGGTATTGAAGAGGCCGGAGGCTGGAAAGTGGAGGAGGTCGAAAATCGTCTTCGAGTTTGGGACGGGCACGGACGGCAGCCATTGGAAGATGCGCCTCGATTTTATCCAGCATCAGGAAACACATTTTGGCACGGAGCAAACGCTAAGATTCAGTGGACTTGGAAGCAACTGATTCGTGTGCTGCTCCTGGCGCAAGGCAAAGCAGACACTGATGATGCAATTCTCAGTTACCAATGCAGCCAACTCGGAGCAACGAATGGCGAGACTTGCTTGATGGAACTCTTACCCCTCCCTTCACCCAACGCGCGAGATTGGAATTACGATCAATGGTCAACACTAGCCTGGTTGCAAAGTCGAAATGGCTACATCAACGAAATTCTTGCCAGACGCGAGAACGAATTACGGCGACAAATTAACGAACACAAACCCAGAGTTGTAATCTTCTACGGCTTAAAGTTGCCCGACCGTTCACTCCTTCCGAGTTGGTCGTCAATCGCGGGTGGGCACTTTCAGCAAGCAATCGAGGACGAAGAAATTCTGCTGTGGCGGGAGAACGCGAACACGATATTTTTTCTGATGCGTCACCCCGTCGCAGAGAGCGACGAATATTTTCGGAAGATTGGGAGCTTCTTGCTCGCTAATCATGCAAACCGCTTTGAAAACAATTGAGATGAATGACCGCCCTCACCCCGGCCCTCTCCCCCAGGAGAGGGAGAATCGTTCGCCGTCCCGTTGCGTTGCGAAGGCGTTGCGCAGTTCGTTTGCGTTTCGCTTCGATGAATCAAGGCGCGGCGACAGACCGTTTGACTCCCTGAAAAACCTGCAACGGCCAATCGCCGTTTCCTCTCCCCGGGGAGAGGGTCAGGGTGAGGGCGAGCGTAACAACCCATTTCAAAAACCATGGAACTAAAATCAAAAGTTGAAGATACAGTGGTTTTTACAAAAATAATTTTATGATCATCGGCGTTCCCAAAGAAATCAAAGAGCAGGAGTATCGCGTGGCGATGCTGCCAGCCGGGGTGTATCAACTGGTCAAAAGCGGGCATCAGGTCGTCGTTGAGCGCGGTGCGGGTGCGGGCGCGGGCTATCCCGATTCCGGATACGAGCAGGCCGGAGCGAAGCTGGTTGACTCGCATGCCGGAATTTTCGCGCAGGCGGATTTGGTTGTGAAAGTTAAAGAGCCGTTGCCCGCCGAATACAGTTTGTTGCGGCGCGGACAATTGCTGTTCACCTATCTTCACCTCGCCGCGAACAAGTCGCTCACAGAAGCGTTGATGAAATCCGGCGTGACCTGCATCGCTTACGAAACCATCGAGGTCAACCGCCGACTGCCGTTGCTTGAACCGATGAGCGAGATCGCCGGGCGCATGAGCATCCTCGTCGGCGGTTATTTTCTCGCGAAGCATTTTGGCGGCAGTGGCACGTTGCTCGGCGGCGTGCCGGGCGTGTTGCCGGGCAAAGTCGTCGTCATCGGCGGCGGCGCGGCGGGCGTCAACGCCGCGCGCATGGCGCAGGGACTCGGCGCGGATGTGACGATTCTGGAGGTGGATTTGGAACGGATGCGTTTTCTCGACATCACGCTGCACACGGCGCACACGCTTTACTCGAACGAATCACACCTGATGGAACTTTTGCCGGCGGTGGATCTGCTCATCGGCGCGGTGCTCGTGCCAGGAGCGAAGGCGCCGAAATTGATTCGCCGGGAAATGCTGCGGCGGATGCGGCCCGGCAGCGTGCTGGTGGACATCGCGATTGACCAGGGCGGCTGCGCGGAGACGTCGCGCCCCACGACGCACCACGATCCGGTGTTCGTGGAGGAAGGCGTGACGCATTATTGCGTGGCGAACATGCCCGGCGCCTACGCGCGCACCGCGACCCAGGCGCTCACCAACGTGACCGGTCGCTTCGTCGAAATACTCGCCGACCACGGCCTGGCCGAAGCGTGCCAGCGCCAACCGGCGTTGCTGGGCGGCATCAACGTGATGAACGGCAAAATCACCCACAAGGCCGTGGCTGAAGCGCACGGACTTCCATTTTCGCAGCCACAATTGTGAACGCTTGAAGAATTCTATTTCCAGACGAATTTGCAGAAGCAGCTTATGAGTTGCCCGCTGGAATTTACGTTGAACGGCCGCCCGGTTCGTGTTGAAGGCGTTTCGCCCAACACGACGCTGCTGGAATTTTTGCGCGGCAGCGGGCTGACCGGCTCGAAGGAAGGCTGCGCCGAGGGCGATTGCGGCGCGTGCTCCGTCGCCATTGTCGAGCGCGACGCGGACGGCAAACCGGTGTTTCAAATCAGCAATCGCCCGCAATTGTCGTCCGCGAGTTTCGGTCCGGCATAAATCACGGCGAGTTCCACGAGCGCGGTGGAAACGTCTGCAAACGGAAGCTTCCGAAACGTCTCGGCTGGTTTTTGAAATCGCGGGGGTATCGGATGTCAATTTGTTGCGGAGGTCTCTCGAAACAATGTTTACCATTTGGCCCTTTTGCCAAAAATTCCGCGCTCGACGAATCCATCGGGTTGATTCGCCCACCGCCCGTCGCTACCCCCCCCCCGCCCCCCTGCCGCGTCTTGCACCGTCATTATTTTGATTTCCCTTAGCCGCCGACTCGCCGCCTCGTCCACACACCAGACGCTTGGCCGCCGCGCCAGCGCGTCTGTGTTCCGTGACGTTGGCTATTGCCGGCAGGCACGACGACGCTTGCCATTTGGCTTCGGCCAGGTCGTCGGCCAGGATGATTCAGGAGCCACCTTGAACTCGCACAAGTAGGAGGGTGCCATTTGCTTTGCCCGGCCCGGTTTGATCACGTTCTCCTGCCAGCCATTGCCCCTAAAGAAAACCAGTGCAGAAGGGTGTTGAGATACCGAAAAGTGGCTCAGAAGTGGCTCAGTGAGATTTTTTTGATTCAGAATTGCAGCGGAATAGAACTCACAAAACTATTGAAAACATTGAGTAAAATAAGTGGCGCACCCATCAGGAGTTGAACCTGAAACCTGCTGATCCGTAGTAATCGAAGGCTTGTTTCTCCGTGTTTCTGTGGAGTGCGCGAAAGTGCATCAAACGCCTTTGATTTCAGCCGTTTTTGCATTGCGCGTGTTCTACCGAGACAACACGAAACCAGTAGTAACACCGGGCGACGTGTTACTACTCTTGATACTACTCTCTTGGCTTGGTTGCGTTGCGGTCAACCGTATCCGTTGCGCCTGTTTGAGCAAGTGATCGGGCCGCACGTCGCCATAAGTGTGAGCGATAATCGCCGGGCCGGTCTTGTCACCGATCAGCATGGCAATCTCTGCGTCAGAAAGGCCGCTCTCTCGCGCTTGCGTGACGAAATAGGAGCGCAAGCCGTGCGGCGTAACATGCCCCAAGCCGAGCGCCTTGCACGCAGCCGCAAGCCTATGCCCAATTGCTGAACAATCACGGGGCTTCTCAGGTTCAAAAGGCGATGGAAACAACAAGTAACTTGACGCTCGCTTTTGCATCCGCCGCAGCAATGTCTCCATTTCCGGCAAAATCGGCACCCAAGGCATGATTCCGCGCTTTTCGCGTTTGACTTGCAAAACCTTTCCGCCCCAATCCACCGCCTCCCAATCCAGCGCCAGCGCCTCGCCAATGCGAAGCCCGGAATAAGCCAAGAAGCAAACCACGTCCGCAGCCGAGTGTTCGTTTCGCCCCCGCAGCCAGTATTCAATCTGCTTCAATCCTGCTGGCGTTGGCGCAACTTCGCGGCAATGCCTCACTTCCGAAGCGCAAGTGTAACGACCCCGGCCAACCAGCGGATTTGTATTCAGGACGCCCCGGCGGACGGCCAAACTCAGCGCGTTCCCCAAGACGACAAGCTCCAAATCTACTGCCCGTTTGCCGCCGTGAGTCTGCTTCGTTTGCGGTTTGCCCCGAACGGTGAACTTCGCCACGTAACCGCCGCTCGTGCGCCAGTCCAGATACTTGTCACAATCCCCAAGTGTGAGGGCAGCGGCGGGCATCTGCCCGAAATAGGCTAGGACGGGATTGAGAAACTTCTTTTCGTTTTTAACCGTGTAAGGTGACTTGAGAAGCATTTTGCGCGTCGGACAACTGGCTTTCAGGTAGGCATCGGCGATTTCTTGAACCGTCGTGCGTTGCCGCTGCAAAACGACGCCTTTGGTTTCAATGCCGTTTTTCAACAACCATCCATCGTGTTTCCACTTTTTCACCCAAGCACGGGCTTCGCGCGGTTCACTCGTGCCGGTCGAACGCCAAGTCAATTTGCCGTTGACCCGCACACGGGCGTAAATCGCGCCCCCCTTCCGGTAAAGGCACTCACCGAGGCGCTCAAACTTCGTGGCGTGCTCGCTTTCTGTGTTGGAAGTTTTCACAGCGCCACCTCCTTCGGTTGCTCCAAAAACCGGAGCGTCAGATTTCCGGGTTGATCAAAATGGATTTCAACGCGGTGGCCGGGCTTGAAGCCAGCCTGCTCCAGCCATTGTCCGGCAATTCTGATTCGCGGAATGATTTTGCCATAGCAAAAATCCCCTGTTTTTTCGATCTTGAGTAAACGTGCTTTCATTGCTAGTCTTTCTCTGCCCGCCCCGGTTGACGCCGGGTGTCTCTGGTTTGCTAGTCTTACCAGAGACGTGCGGGCATTTTCTGGTAAGGCCGAGTCTTGATTTTCAAGACTGGCCTTGTTGTAAACGAAAATCAAATCCGAGTCAAGCATTTTCTGTATACAAAAAACAATTTTATGCCAAAGAAAATCGGCAGGCCGCGTCTGGCGAAAAAGAACGCTCTGGGGGAAGTTTTCTCCGTGCGCTTGCGACCAGATGAAGCGCGGAACGTGGCGAGTGCCATTCGCGCTTCCGGCCAGGCCAGGGCTAATTGGCTCCGCAACGCGCTTATCAAGGCAGCCAGTAAGCAGTAATCGCCCCGCTCTCGCCGCCTCGGTTGCGCAGGTTCTCATCGTGCGGGGGGAAGATTCACGCACTCGCCGCCTTGCGCTACCGCGTCAGGCAGCGGATTTGACTCATGCCGTTCCAAGAACGCCTGCAAATCACTCTCGCGCACCCGCACAACATCGCCGACGCGGACAACTTTTAGGCCGTGCTCGGCCTGCCAGCGCCAAAGCGTAGTGCGCGACACGCCAAGCAGGTCTTGAACGTCCTTCAATTTCAAGAAACGGTTGCTGTTTTGAGTGTCCATGTGATTCTGCCGGTTGTGGTGTCAAACGGCTGGCGGAATTGGTGCAGGACTCGGCTCTTGTGGCCTCTCGCTCGTCGGAGGAGGCCGGCGGCTGGGCTGGGATCGCGGGCGCATGACGCCAGCTTTGGGAAAGACGAGGTTCCAGAGGCGTTCCTTTGCGGCGGTCAGCTTCACAAAGGTTTCAGCGTCAGGCCGCGCGTCGAGCAGTTCATCGCAGTATTTAATTTGCTTCAACACGCGCTTGGTTCTCGCGTCTGGCGTCTGTTCACCGCGTTCAAGGGCACGATAAGCGGCAAGTTCAGCCTTCTCGCGCAGGCGTGAAGCAACACGCGCCTTGGTAGCGCGGCGGGCCATTTCAGCCGCATTCTCTCGCGTGAAGTTTGGCGCTTTCATCTGGTGCAATGTGAATTTGGAGTGGTCATAAAGAAAAATCAGGTGTTACGTTCAACGCGCAACCGTTCCAGTGCGCGCTGGCATAAGGGATGTAAGATGCTTCGCAGCCCGATAGTGACACTGGCAACGGTGGAACTGTCCGCACCGACAAACTCACCGGCCAGAATTTGACGGGCAACGGGAAGCCATGCCGCGCAATCGGGCGTCAAGTTCGCGGAGTTGGCTTCCAACAAATTCAAAAGCTCGCCCTTGTGCGCCCGGAGCACGTTGGCGAAGTCGGGTGGACATTTCCCTTTCGGGCGCACTGCCAACTTGTCGCCAATAGGCTCAAGCTTAAGTCCGCGCCGGGTCGCTTCCAAGTAAAGGTCGTGCGCGTTCATATTAAGTCGGCTTCGGCAAGTTCCTTGGCTTGGGGTTCTGTAAGTGTTACACCGTTACAACCCTTGCAAACATTGGCATTTTGAGAATTTCCAAGTGTTACACCGCATCCAGCCTGTAACACTTCCGAATGTTCATTTTCCCCTTTATTGACGGGCTTTGTAACACTGTAACGCTTTGAATCCTCCGGTGCGGGCAGGTATCGGTCAATCGCCTCCTGAAAGTCGGCCAGTTCATAGCCCCGGCCAACCTCGTCACCCACCCGAATAAGTTTCGGTGACACGCTGAAAGCGCGGAGCCGACGCGCCAGCCATGTCTCGCTGATTTCGCGCCCTTTGTTTACTTCCGGCCACGGGTGGTCTGTCATCTGTAAAAGAGCCTCAACAAGTTTTTTTGAGAACAACCGAGCAACCTTCAAATCACAGAACGTCTGCCAAACGTCCGCCAGCAACATCTCGTTAATCCCCTGTGCGTCCGCATCCTCTCGGCTGGTCAACTTGGCGAACGCATTGGCTGCGCGTTGTGGCCAATCACCGCCCGCAACTTCGGCAATGGCGAAAAGTGGCCGCCAATTATCCGCGAGCCGGTTGAACACTCCCGGCGGCAACACCGGGTCGCAGGTTTCAAGTCGCGCCCGGTTGTCGGCACAAAACCGCGCCAGCTTCCGGCAAAGCTCTTTTTCGTGTTCCACATGGCGCGAATCAAAACGCTTGTTCAATTCCCCCGGCTTGGCGCGTTCAAGAGGAATGACAATGGAGCGGTCATAGAGTGTGCCGGGTAAAGAGCCGATGCCACAAAGCACAGTAGGAGCGAACACGTTGAACGCCCGGACTTCGTTTGATTCACCTTCGCACCGCAAAGCCTGTCCGCCGCGCCGGTGTCCAGCGTTAAGCAGTCCGCGCAATTCCTCGTTGTCTTTAATCCAAGCGTCACACTCATCGGCCAACACGGTCGGACTAAAGGATTCGATTATCCGAAAGAGCACCGCAACGCTCATATTTTCGGTTGGCAGCGGACGTGGCACAAACAAGCCAAGCACATCGCGTAAGGTGGTTTTGCCGCACCGTTTTTCCGGTGATTTAATGAACAAACGCGGCGAACACTGAAACAAGTCAAAGCAGTGCGTATGTCCCGCATACAAGGAGGTTGCATCTGCCGCGCCGCCCGGCAACACGGCGTAACTGGCAATGGTTTTGGAGATTTCATCAAGCACTTCCGCGCCGTTCACGGCTTCCGGCCACGGCTCAATGTTGGCCATGTTCAACGCACCGCCCTGTAATTTCTCGCCGGATTTTGGGCGACGTTTTTCGACTTCGCCGTCCAACGTGGTGACGCGAATTTTCAGCCGGGCGGATTCGCTGTCGCGGCAACGGTCGTAATCAGTGGGCGACAACTTGACGAGCCGTGTAAAAGTTTCTTCATCGGTTTCTTTCGGCGTTGAGGCGGTTTCGATTTGTCGTTTCACTTCCACGAGTCCGGCAAGCGCGGCCAAGTCGTTAAAGTCCGTTGGCCTGACCGTCACGTCGGCAAACACTGGAACGGCCAGCCGTGCGCCGATTGCTTTCGCGGCTTCCGTTGCCTTCGTGACGCCGGGATTGCCTTCTGTCCAAGCGTCGTTGTCCGCCGCAATGATGATTTCACGCGACGGGAGTTTTTCGCGCAGTGCCTTCGCCACGGCGAGCAAGTTGCCCGCGTTCATCGCGGCCACGGTTGCAAGCCCGGTCGCTTCCGCGATGCTGGCAGCGGTCGCAAACCCTTCGGCAATGACGAGCGATCCGTCGGGCGTGTCCGCCAACGTGAAGAAACAACCGACAATTCGCCCGCCGCTTAAAAATCGTTTCGTGCCGTCCGCGCCGATAAATTGCAAACTGTGAAGCTCGCCGTTCACGTCACGCAATGGCACAACCAGCGCGCCACGCCATTGACGGATTTCGCCGTGCGGTTGCACGCCTTTGGCCGTGAGATAAGCGTGCGTCGTCACCGGCTTGGCGCGTTCAAGAATCCACACGGCAACTTTCAGCGCTTTTGTGTGCCGCTCCGTTTCGGCTCGCTCACGTTCCCATTCAGCTTCCTGCCAGCGTCGGCGGACTTCATTCCATTCTGTTTGCGACAATTGGCCGTTGCGTTCACACCATGTTTCTTTGAAACTGCGCTTCCAACATCCGAAAGCACCGGCGGCAGGCACGCCAGCGTGCAAGACATACCATGAATTTTTCTCGTGGTCGCCAGCGGCTTTGAAGCGATGCAACTTGCTATCGGGAATAATTTCACCGGCATAGTCCAGACCCGCTTGGCGCATCGCGGCGCGTAAATTTCGGCAATTCATTGCGCCTCCTTTTTCGCACCTGCTTTCCCGCTGACACGCGCCGCCGCGATCCAAGCCCGCACGTCCTTTTCAGCAAATCGAACTGTTCGCAGGCCAAGTTTGTAGCCCGGCAGGTCGCCACGGCGAAAGGCGCGCAGAACGGATACTGGGGAGCGATAGTTCGCTTGGGCAGCGACTTCTCTTGCGGTTTGAAGACCAGCGGGAAGCTGGTTGTTGGTTTGGGCAATTTCAACCTTGCCCGGCGGTTTTTGATCGCGTGATAGTGTTCTCATGTGAGAGCACTTATACGCTAAAGGTCTGCTCTGTTTTATGCTCAGAAGGAATAATTCTTTCTGAGCACGGGCAGAGACTAGCCTTTCGAGGCCAGAGATTTTTCTAACTCAATGAACATGGCGAACATGTGCGGGCCGGGCGGATCAAACTCTTGTGGCATTAGCTCCGCCAAGTGTTTCCACGCGCTTGCTTGCGCTTCGCGCGCGTCGGCGTCCTCGCCAAAAAGGTCGGCTTCGTTCGCGGGGATGATTACCTGTTGCCCGCTCTCCCATTTTTCCTTTTTTGATTTTGCGTCGCGGAATGGCATCGGGTCGCCGTTACGGTAATTGCCTCGTTCCTCTTCGGTCTTGAACCATTCGCGGATTTTCTGCGCTGTAAAACGCTTCCGGTGTTTATCCGCAAACTCATTGGCTTTATTCCAATTATTTCCAAGCTCGCGGTAAAGACGCCAAGCGGCCAAGTCTTTGAGCCGGTCGAGTGGTTTGCCGGTCGTTCCGGTCGTTGTTTTTCTGTATTTTGCCAAACGCTCCTGATTTTCCGGCAGCCTCAGCCATTCCCTAAACCGATTGACGAGTTGCGTTTCGCCTTCGGAAAAGTCCAAGGTGAAGATCGCGTGATAAAAAGATTTATGCTGCTGCAAAAGCGCAGGCACAGGCTTGTAAGGCTGCGCAAACTTGCCGCGCTGCGGGTCGTGGTCTTCAACCACCGGCTTGGCGTTCTCGCCCATCACCTTGAATTTTTCCAAGATGCCCATTGCCTTCAAAGTCCACACGTCAGGCATAAACAGCGGCGGAATTTTCTTCGTCGGGTGAAACCGGATGATTTTGTTACGATCTTGCTGACTCAATTCCGGCCAATCTTTTTTGGGGAACGACTCGCATTCGAGAAAAGTCAGTATCTCGATCAAGAAGCGAGGTTGTTGCTTCAAATCTTGAAGTGCCCACTCCGCAGCTTTTTTAGTGTCCAGTCCTTTCTCTTTCTCCTTCAATTCGTCGCGCCGGTTCGCTGCTTCCCGCAGGCTTTTCGATTCCCGCGCATATTCGTAGAGGCACGCAAGCCACGCTTCTTCGTCCTTCACGTCGCCATGCAGGTAGTCCATGAACGTAGTGGAAGTGTGAAACGAGAATTGCTTAACGAAATTGCCGTGCTCGGCCCGTTGCTTTTTCGCCCACTTTGCGCGCGCGCGTTCAATCTCCTGATCTGTGGCGGGCGTGACACCTTCTTGCGCCGCGTCTGTGCTGGCGCTTCGGGCAGCCGCGTTGCCGCCACTCGCGTCACTTTTTTCGTGCAGCTTCATGGCCGCGCCTTGATTTGGGGAACCGGGCATACAATCAAACAAAACCTTGTTTGAACTGTCCCTTTCAGTTACCATAAGTTCTGTTTAATGCCACACGAAAAATGCGCGGCCAGCCGTGCAAAACCACCTTGAACATAACCGGCGGTGGTAGTTGAATCGCAATTGTTCGGTAAAAAACAACGACCAGAAAACAGAACTACAAACCAAATTTGCGGCTTCGGCTGCTGTCCGACACGAAACTGGTAATTTCTATTCATGGGACACGGTTCGAGGCACGCCCAAGCCGGGCGTGCCCGAAAGCGTTCCTATGAGGGCATACCAGTGCCCGTGTCGGAGCGTGAGTAAGTCACGCCCATTTTGTTTGGCCGGGCGGAACCGCGAAATCAAAACAAATACTGTGAACGCGGACGGCATCCCATCGTCGTCGTATCGGTATGGGCGAAGCGGCTTATGAAAAACGAACCACAAGAAAATGTCTCGCTGGCCGTGCCCGAACGCCGCCGCATTGATTGGGGATTGGTAGGCACTTGGATTTTTTGGCTGGCAGTGATTGGGGGCGGGGCTTGGTATTTGACACACTATTTTCTAACACAAGCGCGGGAACATCACATCGCTGAAATCCGGCAGCAACAGAAAGATGCCAGCATCGTGGCCCTCGCGTTGAAATATAACGCTGTCACCAACTGGGAAGCGTCACTGCCTGACCGGGGTGCGGGCGAGCAACCATTTTCAATTGATGTGGCGAGAGCGTTAATCGGCAGCAATCAACAGCCCGTGTTGATCGAATGCAATCTGGACGACATTGTTGAGAAAGACGGGAAAATCATTGCCGGTCTTTCGAGCGTGGACACTGTTAATAGCCTGTCGCTTAAACTTGAATGTAGTCCCGGCCAATTAACAATCTTCACCGGCACGAATCAGCTTTTAAGCTTCGTGGTGGTTGCCCGATGCCATGAAGTGCAACGATTGCCCGGAGACGACGAGGGATTTTCCGTCAAAGGCGAACTTTTGGAAGCGATTCCACTGCCATGAATGAAGGCCGCCCCTTGAACAACGGCGAAAAGCACAACGAATTTCCGCTGGTGCGAAGACCGTCAAGCACGGTTGAAAAAGCCGCGCCCGGCGCAAAACTCATTTTGTCCGGCATGGTTACGGACGCGCTTGAACTAGCTGACACCCAGTTGGAGAATTGGTGCAAGAAAGGAGAAAGCTATTACTACGGAAAGGGCGTGCCAAAAAATTACCCGGAGGCTGCAAAGTGGTTTCACATGGCTGGTGAACGAGGCCACGCGAGGGCGCAGTGCTGGCTTGGGAGTTTTTACGAACGTGCTCGCGGAGTGCCCCAAGACTACTCGGAAGCGGTAAAATGGTTTCGGAAAGCGGCAGAACAAGGATATGCCCACGGTCAGAACGCGCTTGGCGCTTGCTATCAGACAGGACGGGGGATTCCACAAGATTATTCAGAGGCGATCATGTGGTATCGGAAGGCAGCCGAGCAGGAAAACGATTTTGCACAATATAATCTTGGCGTCTGCTACCGAGATGGTATCGGTTTGCCACAAGATTACACGGAAGCAGTGGAATGGTTTCGGAAAGCGGCAGAACAGGGCAACAGCGACGCGCAAAGTGATTTAGGTTATTGCTACTATGACGGTCAGGGAGTGCCACAAAACGACTTAGAGGCTGTCAGATGGTTTCGGAAAGCGGCAGCGCAAAGTCATCCGCGTGGCCAACTTAATCTAGGCCGATGTTGTAGGGACGGTCGCGGCGTAGCCCGTGATTGTTGCGAGGCTTACAAATGGTTCAAGCTCGCTGCGAACAACAGCGCAAACGAGCATTACAAATGGTTCAGACCCACTACGAACAATGTCACAGACGCGGAACTCGCTACTACTGTGCTCGCTGCTGAACAAGGTCGCAAATACGTTGCGGAACTGTTGGCTTCGCTTTCGTCCACAATGTCACCGGACGAGTTGGAGGCAGCCGAACGTCGCTACCGTGAATTCCATTTGCAAGAGAATTACGGTGACAATCAATCGCAGCAGGTTTTGAGAGGCGCAGATGTGGAAACGTCTCCGGTCATTACTGCTGCACAATTGGAAAACTGGTTTCAGACGGGCGCAAACTACTACTCTGGACGGAGTGTGCCACGCGACTATTCCGAAGCAGTTAGGTGGTTTCGCAAAGCAGCCGAACAAGGATACGCAAAAGCGCAATTGTATCTCGGCATTTGTTACCGATGCAAACTTGGTGTCAAACAAGATTACGCAGAAGCGGTGAAGTGGTATCGCAAAGCGGCGGATCAGGGAGATGCCGCAGCGCAACACGAGTTGGCCGCAAGCTACGAGTTCGGCTCTGGAGTCGAGAAAGATGAGGTTGAAGCACTGAAGTGGCACCGCAAAGCAGCCGAGCAAAATCAGCCTGAATCTTCAGGCTCTTTGGGATTTGCCTATCTTCACGGCGCAGGTGTCGAGAAGAATGAGACCGAGGCGGTGAAGTGGTTGCGTCAAGCTGCCGACCAATTAGACGAATATGCCCTCTGTGATCTGGGCATTTGTTACCAAAACGGCAGCGGCATTCCGCAAGACCGTTCTGAAGCTTACAAACTGTTCAAAATCTCGGCGGCAATGGAACACGAAGGGGCAACATTATTGAAGAGCCTAGTGGGACAAATGAATTCTGTGGAAATTGCCGAAGGGGAACGTCGCTTCCGTGAATTCTGCTTGGAAAACGATTTAGATTGGGTTACATGAAAACAACAAAGCCAATTCTTTCCGTCAGTCCAGAGTTGGAACAATTGCGTCAGCTTGTGGCGGGCGCACGGGCGCGGCTGGCGGAATTGGAAACGGATTACACCAAAGAAAAATCGCGTGTTGACGCCGTGCAAGCCGTTTTGTTCCGGCACTTGCGCGAGCATTATCAAAAACGCGACCGGCTGCGGCTCGTGGTTGATTACCGGCGTAAGTTTTTAGACGCGCTCATGCGCGGCAATTCGGATGAAGCAAAACAGGCCGAGAAGAATTTCGAGCAGGCCAGAACGCAAGCGGACAGGGATTACGAGGAACTGTCGGCAGCGGCGGACAAAAAGCAGCAATTGACCGCCGACCAGGAAGCCGAGTTGACGCAACTCTGGAAAAAGCTGGTGAAGCTGTATCACCCCGACCGCTTTGCCAACGAGCCGGACAAACTGGAGGCGTATCACAAGCTAACTGCCGCGATCAATCGGGCGAAAGACAGCGGCGACATCGAGACGTTGCGGGAGATTGCGGAAGACCCGCAAGGTTTCATGCTGCGTCAAGGCTGGGCGAGTCTGGATTTCGGCGACGCGGAAGAATTGGCTCAATTACGGCGGTTGCATGAAACATTGCAAAAGGAAATCGCCACTGTGACAGAATCATTGAAGCAGTTGCGCGAAAGCCCTGATTACGAGCTATGCCAATTGAGCGAGCAAAAACCCGGCGTGCTGGATGAACTGGCGGCAGAACGAGCGAAGCAGCTTGAAGCTGAAATTGTGGAATTGGAAAAACAGGCCGAACAGCTTGCCAGTGAAATAAAAAAGCTGACGAATCCGACGCCAAACAAACGCGCGGAAATTGTTGCCAGTCCAAAACATACCGGGGCATCCTCGACAAAAAGCGGCGCAGCCGAAAATTCAACGCACATGAAACCCGCCAATATCGGGAGCATCATTGCCAAGCTGATTGCTGCGGTGATGCTGTTTGCGGCTCTTGGCCGTCACGCCTACGACTACTACACGCTTCTGCGCTGGGTAGCCTGCGGGGTGTGCGCCTACACCGCGTTTCAAGCCATGCAGAGCAAAAAAACCGGCTGGCTGTTCGTGTTCGTCATCGCTGCCCTTGTGCTTAATCCCATTGCCCCGCTCCGTATCAAGCGCGACACTTGGGCAATCGTTGACGCCGCCGCCGCCGTGCTGCTTTTGCTGTCAATCGCCGTCATGGACATTCGCAAACCGCGTCCGCGAGTTTAATGTGTCCGTATAAATGAAAGCATCAACAAAACGCCAGCCGATGAAACGCGGCGCAAAGCCAGAAATGTTAAAGTTGAACTGCAATTGGGAAGCGGCGATCAAAAAGTCTTTCCAAAAGAAACGCCCCGTCAGCGGTTGGCCGAAATAGAAAATCACCCCTTCACCAATTCAGACTTTGGGTTCTCGATCTTTATTGTTGGAATTTGCAACAGGGGCAGCATAATTGGAGGATAACCGCCCTGATTCGTAATATAGTAAAGCCTCTCCCTCATATAAGGGTAAATGACAAACGGGGCATTTATACTTGCCCATAATTCAATTTTGTCTCTGGGAAAATTATCTTCAATGGCAAACTCTCCCGTCATTACAACCTTTACAGAAAACGGCGGTTTGGGTGCTTCTTGGTCAGGCTCAAAACCAAATTCGGCACTAAGCGTTACTTGAAGACGCTTACTTTTTTCATCGAATGGGGTTATCGTCCGCGAAAACTTAATTTTCGATTCGTCAATTTTATCTGATTTGCTCGGCGGACGATTTGAAATAAAATGAAGTTCCCTTACAATTATGAACGTAGGTTGTATGGGATAGCTCGGCGAATGTTGTTGATCCGCCATAAGGCTTAAGCAGCGAGTGCCAGTTCTTGATTGGCAGCGTTTTCAGCCAACGCCCGCTTTGCGGCAGAAAGACCGCTCCACTCTTTAAGCTCGGCCCCTTCTTGCGAAAAAATTCCCTTAAAGAACGACACCCCTGCCTGGATTGATACAGGAAAGAGCGACCCGCTTTCACACACCAGCACGGCATCTTTTATTGTTTGAAAGAACGGGCGATTGCCTTTTTTTAATTCTGCCCGAAGCTGTTCGGGCGATGAATTGTTCAAAAAGTCCTCAAGAATCTGTCGCATATCGTTCATAAATAGCCTATAATTCCACTCCAAATCAAATTTTTTGACAAGATATTTTTTAGGCTCCTCACGGCCAATATTAGCTCTATATCGGCTGAAAATCCAGCCCCCAAGGTTTGAGCGCCACCCAAAATTCTAAAGGCTCTCACTACATCGACATTCACTTTATCGGCGATTATATCGATAATGGTGGCCAAAGTTGTCCGGGTATTGGTCTTTCTTTCAAATGCGTCCTTAAACGACTTCATTTGGTTAAACTGTTCAGGATTAGCCAGATTTAACAACTTTCCGTAGCTAATATCCGACTCAATGACAGCAACCTTTGTTCCTCGTTTTCGATCTCCTGCATGATTTATTGCCCAACTGCAAGCATGAGAGAATTGGTTATCAAAAAAATAAACCCCTTCACCCAAATATGCTGTAGAATTACGAGCAGGTAACTTGAAGTCGGTTCGCAAAATTTCGTCCGCCGCTTCATGGGTTGTTCCATGAAAGCCCTTTGTCGAATTTGGTAACAAATTTACTTTGGGCAGATTCAAACGCAGGAATGAAAATCAATTTCTGAAAAGCCGTCAAATTAAAACAATGTGCTGTTTTTAGCCAATTTGCGTTAAATACATACCCCCGAATTTATTTCAGGGTCGGCAACGACTTCACCAGCTTCATCGTTTCCATGCTCACGGTGATAACCTGGCCGATGAGCCGCACGATGTATTTTTCGTCATCGGCGCGGTTCGGGTCGCTGACGATGTTGCCTTGCTCGTCTTTCGTGACGCGGTATTGGTCAATGATCCATTCCAGCGCGGAACGGTTGCCGAGTTTGTAATCAAAAACTTCCGGCGGGATGCCGGACAGCGTGAGAAACTCGTTATAGACGATGGCTGATTTATCCTTTGTCAATTTCATCGCCTCGACGCGCCAGTTGAGCGGCACGTCTTTGTTTTCGATTTCGTCGAGCGGAAATTTTTTGGCGGATTCGTAATTGATGTGCAAACCGGCGAGCTTGCGTCCGGCCTCGGCAAAGGCGTGAAACACCGCGGCGTCTTTCTTGAACGGCTTGCGGTCATCTTCTTTGCCGGGTTCGGGCGGCGCGTGCAATGAACCGTCGGCGGCGACGAACGGGATGCGCGGCAAATCGCGTTTCAAATTTTCCACGAACCGCTGGCGGTAGGCCGGATGATGCAACAGCGCATAGACGTAATAAAAAACATCTTCACGCGTGATGCTGTCGTCGTCGTAAAAAATCTGGAACAACGTCCGCGCTTTGGGCGTCACGTTGTCCTGCCGGTGCTTGCCATCCTCGGAATAAGTGAAAAGTGGAAAACACTGAAACGCATCTGTGCTGGCGCACAAGTGCATATCTGGAATCAGATGGCAAGCCATGCAACTAAACGGAGACCGCAGACCAGCATCGGATAAAGAAAGAATCGTGTTTTCTAATTCAACTTTTCGTGTCGGAAAAAATTCAAATTGCAGACCTGGTGCATCCACAGCCGGACGCTCAAGGTAAATGTGCTTACGCGTAAATGGTCGGTAGAGCGTATCACGGATGACTCGTTGATTGAACTTTGCAACATGTCCTTTTTGCAAGTGCTGTTTAAGAAAATGACTCCACTTTATGCGGTCATCATAATCCACAAAATTATCCACATCGGCGGGACTGCCCTTCCTTTGGTATTTTGTGACTTGGGCATTGTAATCCTCGTAAAATTGCTCAACACGCTTGGCGAGCCGCTTAGTATCAAAATCATAAACCACTGCGTCGCGGTTGGTGGAAACGCCCAGGGAGTAAGTGCGGAAAACCGTCGGCACGCTCGTTCCCGCTTTCGCTTCCTTGCTGCCAATGGGCAGGAATGAATCAAATTCTTCGTCGGTGTCGTTTGTGAGCCAGTTGCCGCGTTCGTCGGGCGTGAGTTTTTTCCACTTCACGCCGTTAATGTGTTCCTTTGATTCAAGAAAAGTGTATTTCTGTTTCTTCCGCCAGTCGCCGCCGACGGCGTGATAATAAATTCCAGTTTTGCGCTCCGCGTCTTTGGATTTGGGCAGGCGGATGAAAAGATTGATGCTCACGCCAACCTGGATTCCGAAAACATTGTGCGTCGTGCCGGAGAGCTTCGGATTCTTCCGCACGTTGCCGCCGAGGTCGAGGACGTAAATCAAATCGAAATCCTTGGCGAGATGTTTGCGCATCCCGTCAAAAGTTTTTTCAGTGATGAAACTGTTGTTGTTGACGTAACAAACGATGCCGGCATCGCCAATTCGGTCAGTTGCAAAGCGAATGGCTTTGACGTAAGGATCGGAAAGTTTCCGGCGCAACGTGGCTTTGGAATCCGCGCCGTAGGTGACACTGACACGTTTATCCATTTCACGATATTTGCGATTTTTATTATTGTCGTTTTCGTTGATCTGCCCGGCGTTGTAAGGCGGATTGGCGATGATGACTTTGATTGGAGCTTTGCGCTGCCGTTTGACGCGCTCGGTGTTCGCTTCGCTGAAAATGTCGAATTCGCTTTGTTGTTTTTCCGCCGTTTCAAATGTGTCCACGAGGCAGATACCTTCAAACGCCTCGTATTTTTTTGTCGCTTCCCAATAGGCGTGCTCGATGTTCATCGAAGCGACATAGTAAGGCAGCAGCATGATTTCGTTGCACCAAAGCTCGTTCCGGTATTTGTGCGGCAACGCGCTTGGCTTGATGCGCTGCATCAAATGAACGACGTAATTTCCTGTGCCGGTGAACGGATCAAGAATGTGAACGTTGTTTTCCGAAAGCGAACTGTTGAAATGTTCACGCAGCGCATATTCGACGCTGGCGATCATAAAATTAACCAGCGGCAACGGCGTATAGACAATGCCGAGCGTGTCAGCGTCCTTGACGCAAAACCCCTGAAAAAATTCCTCATAGACTGTGTTGAGGAATTTTTGCTTCTCGTGGAAATCGGTGATGGTTTCAGCGGCCTGCTCAATGGCGATGTAAAAATGTTCCAGCGGTTTCGTGAAATGGTCGCGGCTGAACGATTTCGAGGTGAGCGCGTCAATGACCTTTTCGATTTCAGCGGCGATGACGTTGCGCTTCATAAAGTCGCCGATGTCGAAAATTTTTCTGAAAATGCGCTCGGTGAGCAGGTGTTGAATCAACATTTCCTCGACAGCGGCTTCGGAGAGATTCGGATTCAGCGATGCGCGGCAAAGCCGGAGAAACTCGGCGAACGCGGTTTGATATTTTGGATTGATTTGCCGTTCTTTTTGAATGAGCTTCGCAAAGTTTTTGCCAAGCTCCGGCACGCGCTGCTTGAATTCCGCGACAGCTTTTTCCCACTGGTCGAACACGGGGGGCTGCCACGCAAAAAACAATTCGATAACGTGAACGAGATCGTCAGGCTTCGTTAAATCGGCATCAAACAGACGCTCGCCGTTTTGATAGAGAATTGCCCGTCGCGGTTCCTGAAAAAGAATGTTGTCGCGCGGGTAGCCGCTTTTGAACTTGGCTTTGATTTCCACTTCCAGATCGTCGTCCGTGTCTTTCGCCTCCCAAAGTCCGTAGCGAAGAATCTGGCTCAATGAGTCAACGACCGCGCCATCCGGCTCAAGCGGGACTGCGCCTTTGCGTGTCAGTTGGTATTCGGGAATAAAAACGCGGCCAACCTGCGAAGCACAGTTTTCAAGCAGTGATTGAAAAGCGGAGCGAACCGCGCCCTCGTGTTTGACGCCGAGCTTTTCAAATTTTTTAAGAGACTCGTAATAAGCCTGAACAACTTTGTGAGTCGGTTTGATTTCCAGCGTCGGCATGGCCAGGTCGTTTCGGGAACGTTACCAGCAAGCCGATGTCGCCGACAAGCACGGGAATTTCGTCTTGGCGGTTTGGTGTCGCGGTTTGTCAGAAAAACAGGTTTTCGCTAAAGGCGGGACTCCATGCGCGAATGGCTGGTGTGAATTCCCCCCTCCCCCCGGCAGGGCGTGGGGACGGGTCGCCGCGAAAAAATAAGAGAGTCCTCATCGTCAAGCACCTTGCCTGCAAGTCCGCCAAAAGTGGCTTTCGTGAAACTTTCTCTTTTGCCCCGCTCCTGAGCACCCGAAAGACAATTTCCGCCGTAAATTTATGACTCGGTGACACCCTACCGGGACAATCACCTTGCGCGATGTTAGCAATAAAAATCACGATGCGCCCACCAGCTTTGCCATCCGTATCAGCCGGCGGAGCAATCCAAGCTCGTCCACGGACTTACCATTGCGCCGGGCAAAGTGCTTGGCAAATTTGGCCGCCGTGCTTTTGGGCACGCAATGCCGGTCACTCAGCCAGTCCAAGACACGCCACTGGCCATCTTCCAACGGACACCCTTCTCGCCGCCAATTCGAGATCGTGCGCAGGCTGCAAGCGTATTTGACGGCAAGCTCCGCGTTTGTCGGCTTGAGCGTCAACAAGTCTTCAGGAAATAACCGGGCGTTCAGAAAGTCAAACACGCCCTCCCGCAACTCCTGCTGGTCGGGCGTTAAAGAATCGTCGGGCATGTCGGCCAGCCCACGCTGGACAACATCAAGCGCGGCGTTCCAACCCTGCAAAAAGGCCCTTGCCGTTTTTTGATTTAATACCATGTTTGAACACTACACCGGGGCTAAAACTTCGCAAAATCCCAAAATGTTTCGAGGGCACATGAGGGAAAGAGTGGCCACGCCGAAAAGGGGGCTGCCCCGGCCTTCCCGCTGCTGTCCCGGCCAAAGGAATCTCTTTATTTGTCGTCATCTTCCGCCAGAACACCCCGCTTACCGAAACGACCTTTCGCTAAAGGCGGGACACCCACGCACGGACGGCAAACGCAAATTCCCCCTCCCCCCCGGACACCGTGGGGACGGGTCGAGCCGCGCAAAAAAGGATTCCTTGTTGCCGGACAGTCTCACCGAGCGCGAGCGCGTGACGCGGCGTGACGTGCCCCGGCGATCCGCTGGCAACGGTGACGACCTGCCGCCCGTGGACAGGCCCGACCACAACGCCGGGTGACTGGCATCCCTGCCAACCCTGCCGGACATGCTCTCGGCATCCGACGCCAAGCGCGGCCAGTGTCGGCATGATTCGGCAACCGCTGGCGACCGCCAAGCCGGAAGCGCGGTTGACCGGCTCGACCGCAACCAGCCCGGCACCCGCCACGATGCTCGCCTAGCGTCGCTGGCTTATGCAGGACGGGCGTTTGACTGGCCGGGTGCGGTGATAAAGGCGTTTCGGCGCAAGGCGTGGACAACATTTGCACCCGTTGCGAAACGGAGCGTTTCAAAACGCCCCTGTTACTACTTTTGATACTACTCGGCGGAATTGGCAGCGGGCAGAACATGAAAAACCCTTGATTTTACTGGCGCACCCATCAGGAGTTGAACCTGAAACCTGCTGATCCGTAGTCAGCCGCTCTATCCAATTGAGCTATGGGTGCACCAAAAAGGAAACGTAAATTACGAATCGGAGACCGTCTGTGCAAGGAATTTTACCCGGTCCGGCAATTCAGTGCCACCCAACGGACCAAAGTTAGACAGCACGTTGGAAGTCATTTCTTAGCCATAAATTTCGATAGCAGATAACCGGCTATCGCTCCGAGAATCCCCCCGGCGAGGACAAAATTGAAAGATGTCCGAGCTGCTGGAACGAGTATTGAATCTAAGCCTTCCAGATAAACGCCTCTAGTAAGCACAACAGAGAGGGGCAATTGACCACCCATTGCTGCCGAAGGTCGAAGTAAAAAACCAACAGCTGCTCCTAACAAAAGGCCGACATAGACAAATTTATAAACGCGTGCGGAATTTTTACTGGTTGCGAAAATAGCTACCCCAACTCCAATAGCTACTGCCACGACCGCTATACTGACGATTTCTGACTTGTCGATTACGATGTTCCGCAACGCCAGCGCCAGAATCGTCAGCACCAGCATCAAGCCGCTCGGCATGAATTTTTTCGTCTTGGCCAGCCGCACCGCGAACACCACGAGCAACGCCGCCAGGATGACGTTCGCCAGTCCGCGCGCGAACGCCGGTTGAAACACTCCCGGCACCGCCGTCAATACCAGCAACGCGGCAAAGACCGACGATGAGATGAGCGACACCTTGCTGCCCGCCTTCAGAAAACCCATCAGCCCCCCAACCAGCAGCAGGACGATGTAAACCCAGAGAACGGTGTTGGCAAAATTGTGCACCGGCGCAGGCTGCCTCAATTTCCCGCCACGTCCAAGCTCAGAATTTCACCCGGCTCGCACTCGGCCACCACCTCGAAGGGACGGCAGCACACCTCGCAATCCGTCGTGAACCGCTGGCTGGGCACGCTCGTGTCCACCACCAGTTCGAACGCCTGCCCGCAGAACGGGCACTGGATTTTCCCGGAAACTTCCATCTGGCAATCTAGTCCCGTGACTGCAAATCGCAAAAAAAGTTTTCCGCCCCCGGCTAGAACCGCTTCGTGAGCGTCAGCGTGACGGCGTTGCCTTGTGCCCGGTTCTCGGCCATGAATTCGTAATTGTAGCGGAGCGCGACGAAGAACATCTGCTTTGGAAAAGCCACGTTGACTTCCGGGCCGACGGCGGCCACGCGGTTGCGGCTGCTGGCCGCTGCGCCGCTGTTGGCAGTCACCTGCTGCTGGTAATAGCCGACGGGGCCCAGGTTAAAGACCTTCGCCACCGTCTTGCGGACGCCCCATTCCAGCGTGTAGGCATCTCCGTAGGTGATGTGCGTGTCGCGTTGTTCGGTGTTGAACTCGTAACGGTTCAACGCCGACACCGACCAGGTCTTTTCCTCATCAATATACCAGGTGGCCCCGGCGGTTTGCATGAACGTCCAATAGCCAAAGCCGGGCGTCGTCGTTGGGCCGGGTTGGCTTGGGGAGTCGCCCGTGGGCGCGTCAACGCCGCTGCCGACCGCAAAGTCAAATTGCTTGAGATGCCACGAAAGTGTGCCTTCGGCGAAGAAGTCACCGACGCCAAACGTGTTGCCGTTGAACGGCCCGCCTGGCGTGTTGACGCTGGCTTGGTGGTAAACGAAAGGCAGAAACGCGTCCACGCCGACGAACCCGCCGAGGAACTTCGTGTCGGTGATCCAAATCACACGGGGAAGATTGGCATAGGTGAACGTATCAAGGTCGGCCGGGCCATTTTTATAGCCGGAGGGGGTGTTTAACTGGTCGGCCCAGTAGAAGTAATTGTAGTCGCGGAAATAAATCCCTGGCGGCGGCAAGGATGCGCCATCGAGGCCTTCCACGCCTGGCACGTAATGGGCCGAGGGTTGGGCTTGCATAATACCTGGCAATGTCACCAACGACGCCGCCAGCAGGAGGAATTGTATTCTGGTTTTCATAGTTGTTTTTTTGAAGGTTGGAGTTGAGGTTTAAACATCCTGCAGTTTTCCGGTGAGGTAAGTTTCATAGGCGCTCAAGTCAAGCAACCCGTGTCCGGACAGATTGAAAAGAATGACTCGCTTCTTGCCCGCCTCGCGCGCCTTGGCCGCCTCGTTGACGACGGCGGCAATGGCGTGCGCGGATTCCGGCGCGGGCACAATCCCTTCGCTGCGCGCAAAGAGTGTCCCCGCCTCGAAGACTTTCGTCTGATGGTAAGCTTCCGCTTCGATGAGCCCGAGCTTGAGCGCGTGG